>Ga0310690_10001268_pt1 | contig 45768 bp, 36 predicted proteins | sample AusTroGonzalo_MG_2_FD_207661 | JGI IMG/M metagenome (GOLD analysis project Ga0310690, IMG submission 207661) | Bovine rumen microbial communities from tropical cattle in Woodstock, Queensland, Australia - Gonzalo_04 (v2) (version 2) | ecosystem: Host-associated > Mammals > Digestive system >... | reverse complement strand
GGCCTCTTCGTTTTTACAGACCGCTCGCGCTGCCGTCGACGTACGACTCCGGCACGCGCTCGCTCTCGCGACCACGGCCGGTTGATACCGGCCGCTTGTCGCTCACGCCCCTTGAAGGTAAACCTTCGAGGGGGCTTTTTTTATGCCTGCTCCGCGTGCGCGAGCGGTGAGGCTCTAGGCTCGAGGCCCGAGCAATGAGCGGTGAGCTATGAGCAATGAGTTTTTCAAGTGATTAGCAAGCAGTAAAAAAACAAATTCAGGATATCCCTTCTAACTACAAACCACTAACCGCTGTCGACTTCCTACTGTCTACTGCCTACTTCCTCATACCTCAAAGCGAGCTTGCGAGCTATACAAGACTTGCCAATTTATTGGCTTAGTCGTTGTTATGCCCTATGGGTAGACCTCATTGCTCAAAGCGACCGAAGGTCGCGACCTCAAAGGCGCAACGCGCCGACCTCACACCTCATCGCCCCTAACCACCAACCTCTATTTACCTTTTCTCGAACCTCGAGCCTCGAGCCTATTTCCTAAGCTGCCTGCCGGAGATTGCTTCGGGTTTTCACCCCTCGCAATGACAAATCTGCCAGTCTCCTAACTACTGTCTACTTCCTACTTCCCTCACACCTCAAAGGCGCAACGCGCCGACCTCACTCCTCATCGCCCCTAACCACCAACCACTGTTTACCTTTTCTCGAACCTCGAGCCTCGTGCCTCGAGCCTATTTCCCAATCCCTAACCGCCAGCCTCTGCCTACTTTTTTCTATTCTTCACCTTATGAAGCTGACTTTTTCTTTTGTGTTCCAGCTGCCTCCTCTGACGTTCGAGGACGATGTCAAGGCCATTGCCAGGAATCTCCTGGGTGCTTTCGACTTCCTCTTGAATCTGAGTTCGTTCCGCAGTTCGTTCTTCTTGGACGGTACGGTGCTCGAGGCCATCAACCATGCGGCTGGTCCGCTCTCTATTGGGAAAATCCGGCACGGTATTCGCGAGGGCAAGCTCGAATTCCTAGGCGGTAGCTACCATGATTCGTTGCTCCCTCTATTCCCGGCCGAACTGCAGCAGATGCAGCTCAAGATGCACCGCAAACTCCTTCGCAAGATGTTCGATGTTGAACCGACGGGTTTCTTCAATTCGTCGATGGTCTGGGAAATGGATATGACCGACCTCCTGTCGAGGGAGTCTTTTGAATATTCTCTTGTCAGCGAGTCCGCATTGCAGGACGCCTTGGGCCGGACGACTCCCATATCGGGTTGGTTCACGACAGAAGACAAGGGTGCTCTCATGCGCGTTGTTCCTGTTGCCGAAGGCCTTTCTCGCGCGATTGCGGAAGACAAGTTGGACTGGGATAGCTGTGCGGGCCCGTATTGCCGTGAAAACAAGTCCGCAGTCATTGTCCTTACAATGCCGCGTGACCCCAAGGAAATTGTGCCCTTCTTTGAGAGGCTTGCCGAATTCGTAGAAATGAACGAAATCCGGACCTGGCCTGTCGGACATATCGTTTCGCAACAAGGTTCCGAGGGTAGCGTGAGTTCTCTCATGTCTGTCGGGACAAACCTGGGCTTGCCTGCCACGGCGAAGAGTTGCCGAGAAATCCTGATTCGTAGGCCCGAAATCAACATGCTTCACAAGACCATCCTTGCTCTTTACCGTTCGGGCGTTGCCCAACTTGACGGCAAGGATTTGCAGGATTTTTTCAAGCGGCTCCTGCCAGCGATGCTTCCGCTGTATTTCCGCGATTTGCAGGATGGCGGTATGCGTTCTCCTGGGGTGCGTTGGCGAGCCTATAGGCACTTGATCAGCGTCGTGAACTGGCTGGGGCGGGCTACGGGCTTTGATGGCCTGCGTGTCGAGGTCTCCGATTTCCTCCTGGTCGGGCGCAAACTGGTTTCGGTGGAAAATCCGCATTTCTCCTTCTTGCTCGATTATGCTCGGGGCGGTACGCTGCGTTCCCTCAACTACAAGCGTTCCACGCTCAGCCTCCTTTCGGCTTGGCGCGATGATGGCGAACCGACGCTTGGATTCTTGGATTGCCTTATCCCGAACACGGCGCTCATGCCGGCCAAGCTGGACCAGATCCTTTCGAACCGCGAGAATCTCCTCGCGGAAGCCTATGATTACCAAATTAAGCGGCACGAGGAATCCACCGATATTCAACTCTCTTCGGAACAGGCTTTCGCAGTCGGTTCCCGCAGGGGCTTGGTGCAAATAGAAAAGCGCTATTCGCTTGGACCTTCGAAGTCTGCTTTCCAACTGACATACCGAGTTTCGAATTCTACCTATGTCGATTTCAAGGGCTACTTCGGCTCCCTCATGGAACTGGGTATGCGCCCGTTCAGTGCAAGGAGCCAGGCGGTCTACATCAACGGACAGAATCTGCATTGGAAATTGGACATCCCGTTCATCTTCCCGGATGCGACTTCTGTTGAAATTTACGACAGGGTGCTTTCGTGCTTGTTCCGTCTTGATTTTGATGTGCCGACGAACCTTTTCTTGGGCCCCATTTTTGGTGCGTCTTCTACGGCGGCTCCAGAATCGTTCCAGGGAATCCGCATATTCCCGTTCTGGAAACTTGCCATGGAAAGCCTGAACACTGCGAACTACGGCATCAAGGTCAGCCTCTCGCAAAGGAAGATTCTCAGATGAAGGCGGATTTGATTGATATTAGCGTAGACGATCGCGGCGAGGACGTCGAAATCAAGTTGTCCGGTTCCCTGGGCGTGTTCCAGCTTGCTGCTGTCCGCGAAAAGATTGAGATGCTTACCGACGGGCCCGGCTGTTTTTTCTTCTTCAACTTGCAGGATGCCCACTTCGCGACGGATGAGTACATCGTCTTCTTCCTGGATTTGTTGAACCGCGTGCGCGGGCAGGGTTCCGCGCTTATACTGCTGTTCGATAACGAGGAACAGAAACAGTATTTTGCAAAGTACCGCAACATTTTCGAAATTTACGCGAGTCGCGACGACTACAGACATTCGGGTATCGCGAAACAGATGTGGCAGGTCGGAATTCATTACGGCAAAAAGACCGGGCTTCGCTTGAGCCCTTCTGTCGCCATCGCGACGGCGCTGCTCATCATCGGCTGGGCGGTGACGATGTTCCTTATCGTTGTCTCGCAGGGGCGCGACATTGTGGACAAGCAGGCGCAGATTATCGCGCTACAGAGCCAGAAGGACCGCTATGTCCGCGAAATAGACAAACTGGAATCTTCCATTGGCCCGCTGCGCAAGCTCGGCGTTGTCCAGGATACGACAATGCTCAGTTCTTTCGGTGCTATACAGGACTGGGTTTCGTACCTGGAATACCTGGAGAACGACAGGCGTGAAAAATAGCATCCAGATATCTCCGCCGTTGATGGTGCTGATTCTTGCCGGGCTGTTTGCCTTGATTGTTGCCTTTGGTGTATGCTGGTTTTCGAGAGCGAATACCTTGGCGCACTTGGCCGAGCAGGAATCGATGCTGCGGAGTGACTTGGAACAGCTGGATACGTGGGGCAAGTGGACGATTGACTACGTGAAGATTGACCGTGCGCTGAACTACCTTTCCAAGAACAAGTTGACTCAGGGAACACGCACGGTGCTTGCGGAACAAATCTGGAAAATTTCTAGGTCGTACTATATCGACCCGCTCCTGATTCTCGCTGTGGTGGCGCAGGAAAGCCGCGGCAATCCGAACGCGCGTGGCCGTGGACGCTCCGGCAAGGAAACCGGCGCGATGGGGCTTATGCAAATCAAGCTGGAAACGGCGCAACTGATGGGGGCGCGATTCGGCCTCATCATTGAGTCTACCGAAGATTTATTGCGACCAGAAGTGAACGTCGCTGTAGGTTCTGCTTACTTGATTCGCCTATTGGGAAAGTACGGTAACCTGAAATCCGCATTGATGGCCTACAATCTGGGGCATGCGGCCGTGGACAAGATGATTGCGAACGGCCAACCGATTCCATCCCGTTACTACGACAGGGTTATTTCGAAATATTGGGATCTCGCGCGACTTTCATTTTAGTAAATTTGTATCGTGATTATTCGTCCGCTGGTACCACTGTTGCTTGCCGGGCTCGCTTTTGCTGCCGAGGTCCGCTACGACTGTCTCCACTTTGTTGAGGCTGCGCTTTCGTATGACCCGCAGGTCGATGAGTTGCGCTATGGTACTGAGGCCAAGAAAGACAAAATTAGCGCTCTCAAGGCGGAAGCCATCCTTCCTACGTTCACGATTTCGATGATGGTGGGGCCTGCGCCGGGCCTCAAGGAATACAACGATTACTATTTCAACGAGAATGGTGATACTCTCGGTGTCGAGAAAGCCGAAAAGTACGATTTTTCCAGGATGGGACCGTTCTGGGGGGTCGAGGGCAAGTTCGTGCAGCCACTAAACCTCGGGCAGTACCGCACGGGGAAGGAAGCGCTGCAGGCCGACCTCCAGCAGAAGAGTTTCGAAATAGAAAACCAGCTCCACAAGAAAGATGTAGAATACCAGACGTACTACTACAATTATTTGCTCGCGCTCGAAATGAAGCGCCTGGCCGATGATGCAAAGCAGCAAGTCGACAAAGCTTACGATCAGATGGAAGAAGCGCTGGACGACGACGACCCGAATGTTTCCCAGATGGACTTCTTGAACCTCAAGGCGAAAATGCACACGGTCAAGGAAGGGGTGACGGAAGCTGAACTTGGCATGAAGCGCGTCCAGTTGGCGATTCGTTTTGCTCTTGGCTTGCAGGAGGGGGATGTTTTCGTGGCCGAGGATACAGTGCTCCTCCCGCGAACGGAGCCTCTGCCGAGCCTCGAAGACGTGCGCACAATGACAGAAAAGCACCATCCCGAACTGCGCCAGCTTTCCGCCGGTCTCCGTGCACGCCGTTTGCAGATGGATTTGTCCGAGGCGAAACTTGCGCCGGAGTTCTTTATCATGGGCGAGTTCGAGTACGTAAAAAGTTGGGCCGGAAACCGCAGCGTGATGCAGAAGAACGCCTTTGCACAGGATGCGGTTAACAGGCTTTCTGGTGCTATCGGTATAGGGTTGCGTTATCGTCTGAATTTCTGGAGCAACTGGGAGAAGTACAAGGCTTCACGCACGGAATACCATGGCTTACAGTTGAAGGAGGCCTATGCTGTTAGTGGCCTTGTCGCAAAAGCTGAGGAACAGTATTACCAGGTCGTGGCCGCCAAGGAAAAAATGGACGCCCTGCAAGAAAGCTTGCGCGCAACGGAGTCTATTTTGAAGGGTGCGGCTATGCAGTACGACTTGGACAAGTCCAAGTCCGGCGATCTTGTGTCGGCTTACACCCAGAATGTTTCGGTCAAGAAGGATTACTATTTCGCCGTTTGCAAATACAATGTGGAGTTTGCCCAGTTGATTGCGAAGATGGGATGGTCCCTGAAGGACTTCCATATGGTGTACATGGTTAAAAAAACAGGAGATTAGGATGTTGAAGAAATTGTTTGTCATGTTTGCTTGTGCTGCTGTCGTCGCCTTTGCTGCAGACGACCCGGTTGCAGTTATCAAGAAGAAGGATGCGGAACTCCAGACTTTGCTCAAGAAGTCGAACCGCAGCGCCAAGGAAACTGAAAGGGTCAAGTCGTTGCTCAACGATTCGTTCGACTTTGCCCTCTTGGCGAAGAAGTCCCTTGCGAAGGCCGACTGGGAAAAGCAGGATGCCGCCTCGCAGGAAAAATTTGTCGCGGAGTTCCAGCGCATGGTCCGCAACTCCAGTGCGAAGCGACTTGAACTCTACCGCGCTGATTCTACGATTTACGAACCGGCCAAGATGAAGGGTTCCGACGAGGCTCGTGTGACGGCCCATCTCTGGAACAAGGGCAAGGAATCTGTCTTGGAATACAAGATGAGCCTCGTGGGCGGTTCCTGGAAGGCTTGGGACCTGGTCATCGACGACCTCTCCACGGCCCGTAACTACAAGGACCAGTTCAGCCAGATCTTGAAGGACAAGAGTTTTGCCGAACTGATTGACATTATCAGCAAGAAGGCCGACGAAGCCGAGAAGTGATGGGCGGATTTCTCACCGGGCTTATATCGTTTATTTGCGTCCTCGTTTTGGTCGCCCTGTTTTTCCCGTTCCGGTTCAGGGCCGAATTCGAGGCTGGCGAACATGGTGGCAAGGTTCGCCTTTTCTTTTTTAAAAAGAAACTGTGGTCCGGAGAAAAAAAGTGGGGTCGCGAGAAACGCGATGCGAAGCCCCATGAGGATGATAGAGACCTAGATAGCGACATCGTGGACGACGACGAAGCCTTTATGCCGGAATTCGTTGCGACGGCTCCTGCGCCGAAGGTGGAAAAGAAAGCAGCACCCGTAGCCACTCCACCCCCTGCTGTGGAAGATAAACTGGCGGAAATCAAGGCGCAAGCCAGGGTGGAACCGAAAGAAGCGGAACCCGCAAAGACAGAACCTGTTAAAATAGAATCTGTAAAGCCTGCACCTGTTGAAACGGCTTCAAATCATGATGCTCCAGAACCGGCCCCTGAGAAAAAGGAAAAACGCAAACTGACGGAGACGGAATTCTGGACGATACTCCTCACACCGGAATTGGATAGCCGTGCATACCGTTACGTGAAGGGATTGCTTGGAATCATTTTTAAGTTGTTCAATATCCGGTTCGAGAACTGCTATGTCGAGGGAATCCGTGCGGACTATGTCACGATGGGTTACGGGGCGGCAGCAAATGCTGTGCTGAAGGGCTTCCCGTATTTGGAATCGTGGGACATCCGTATGGACTGGTGTCGCGACAAGGATTTGTGTACTGCAGGGACGATTCATGCGAAGACGAACCTTTGCCGCGTGTTTTTCCTGTTGTTTGCTGCCGTGTTTTATGTTGCAGTCCTTTTCCTGTCGTTCTGGCGCCGCCGTGCGCATGTGCTCAAGACGGGTGAATTGCCGGAACTTGGTTTTGTCCGTAAAAAGATTGTCGGCTGGATGGTGGAGGAATAATGCCTGCTTTGACTTTGGATCGCCTGCTCTCGTCGATTGGTTTCGGTTCCCGCAAGGAAGCGCGTGCGCTTGTGCGCATGGGGCTCGTGGAATTGGACGGCCAGGTTGTAGAAGACCCGTTCATGGAATTTGCGGAAAGGCCTGCGTGCATTACCGTGAATGGCGAAGAAGTGACGACGGAAGAAAAGTTGTACGTGATGCTCGATAAACCGCTCGATGTGGAATGTAGCCATAACGCCCGTGACCACCGCTCGGTCTTTGAACTTGTGCCCGACCGTTTTACGGCAATGGGTATCCAGACGGTGGGCCGCCTGGACGCTGATTCTACCGGATTGTTGCTACTTTCGAACCAGGGCGATTTTATCCATAGGGTCGAAAGCCCCAAGAAGGGATTCTTGAAGAAATACCGCGTGACGCTTGCTCGCCCGTTTACGGCGGAACAAGAGGCGGAACTCCTGAAGGGCGTGATGCTCAAGGGGGAACGTCGCGAGGTTGTTGCCCGTGCGATTGAACGCGATGGGAATTCTGTCGTTGTGAGTATTGGCGAAGGGTTGTACCACCAGGTGCGCCGCATGTTTGCTGCTGTCGGGAACCATGTGGAAACACTTAAACGCGAATCCATCGGCCCCGTGGTTCTAGATAATTCGCTGGGCAATGGGGGGTGGCGCTTCTTGACGGCGGAAGAAGTGAATTCCTTGATGTAGGCTGGACTTGCTATGGCAAGTATGGCTATCTTTTAGGTGGAAATATTACAGGAGGTTGTTATGCCTTGTAAACTGAAATGGGTTATTGCGGCATCTGCAGTTGCTGTCGCGACGATGTTCACTGCTTGCGACGGACAAGGCGACCAGTCCAAAAAGCGTGTGGATGCGCTGCCCGAGGCGCAAGAACCGGTTGCTTCTGCAAAGTCGGTGGTGGTGTTCTTTTCGCAGACGGGCTCGACTGCAAAGCTGGCGGGCATTTTCAAAGAGGCGAGGAATGCCGATATTATCGAGCTGAAACTTGTGGAACCTTACCCGTCTACTTACGACAGCACGATTGCCAAGGTGGGGGCGCAGCGCCAATCCAAGCAATGGCCTGCCCTCGTGAATGCAAAAATTGACCTTGCCCAGTACGATACGGTATTCTTGGGTTATCCTATCATGTTCGGCTCGTTCACCCCGCCGATATACACCTTCCTCGATTCCAATGATTTGAGCGGCAAGGTGGTGGTTCCATTCTGTACCTTTGGCAGCGGTGGCCGCAAGGCGAGTGCCGCAGAACTCAAGGAACTTGAACCGCAGGCCAACGTGACGCTTGCCTACGGAATCACCAACAAGCGCATCAACGCCGAGGGCGGTATCGAAAAGGCGAAGGCCGAAGTCGAGTCTTTCTTTGCAGACCTAGCATCGGGCAAGACCGACGAAATGCTCATGGGCGGCTACTCCGAGCAGCGCCCGCTTGTGGCCGAAGATTCTGCCGTGTTTGCCGAGGCGACAAAAGATTATGCTTACCTGGGCTTGAAACCGTTGAGTGTTTCTACGCAGGTGGTGGCGGGGACGAATTTCCTTTTCGTCTGCGAGATGAAGGCTTTCGGTGGCCCTGCAGTGCAGGCTAACGTAAAAATATTCCGTCAGCTCCCCGGACGCGGAAACCCCGAACTGATTTCGGTGGAAAAGTAGATTTATAAAGAGGACTATGTTATGAAAATTGCTGTTATTGGTGGTGCTGGGTATATTGGTTCGCATACGGTGCGTGAACTTTTGGACCGTGGCCATGAGGTTTGTGTTTTTGACAATCTTTCGAGTGGCTTGGAACAGAACCTTTTCCCGGAAGCGGGATTCGTGAAAGGCGACATCCTCCATCCCGACGAGATTGAGAAATTCCTTAAAGACTTCAAGCCAGAAGGATTGGTCCACTTGGCCGCTTTCAAGGCTGCGGGCGAATCGATGCTCAATCCCGAAAAGTACAGCGTCAACAATATCACAGGGTCCATCAATATCTTGAACGCGGCATCGGCTGCTGGAGTCAAGTATTTCGTGTTCTCTAGCTCCGCGGCTACCTATGGTTCTCCGCAGTACCAGCCTGTCGACGAAGAACACCCGACAAATCCCGAGAACTATTACGGCTACACCAAGCTCGCCATCGAAGGGTTCCTCAAGTGGTACGACCAGCTGCGCGGTATCAAGTTTGCGGCGCTCCGTTATTTCAATGCCGCGGGTTACGACGTGAAGGGCCGCATCAACGGACTCGAGAAGAATCCGGCGAACCTGATTCCGGTGGTGATGGAAGCGTTGCTCGGCAAGCGCAAGGAACTGCTCGTGTTCGGTAACGACTACGATACACCGGATGGCACGGGCGTGCGCGATTATATCCACGTGAACGACCTTGCGATCGGTCACGGGATGGCATTCGATTACCTGCAGAAGAACAACAAGAGCTTGATTGTGAACCTCGGCGTGCAGCAGGGGAGTTCCGTGCTCGACGTAATCCACATGGCAGAGAAGGTGAGCGGTCGCAAGTGCCCATACCGCATTGTGGAACGCCGCCCGGGCGACCCTGCGACACTCGTGGCCAACCCCAAGAAGGCTCACGAAGTTCTTGGCTGGAAGGCGCAGTACAGCGATTTGGAAACGTTGCTTGCGACAACATGGCGCGCTTACTTGGCGAACGAAAAGTAAGCTTTTTAGCCTTGCTTCTTGGAAGCGAGTTCGATAAGCCGCTTTGCCTGGATGGCGAGGGCATCCCCTTCGCCAAGGCTGAGCACCTGATTGAGGCGGCGCAGGCCTTCTTCGCGGTCTAGCCCCTTGGCCACCCTGATTTCTCCGATATTGAAAAGTGCCCTGCGGGCGAGCTTTTCGTTTTTCTCCATCGAAAGCCCTTTTTCGAGTAGCATGAGCGCGATTTCGGCGCTATTTTTGCCCTTGGCTGTTTCGCCCCATTCTAGCCACTGCACGCTGGGGACGCTGATGTACATGCTCGGGCTGGTCATGCGTTCGGTGAGGTCTTTTGCTGTTGCCGTGTCGATGGGGTATTCTTGCAGGAGCGAAGACATGGCCTGGGTCAAGATTTGCTGCGCCTTTTCGTAGCGGGCTTCGTTCGCTTCTTGCAGACCGTCCTTGATAAGGGCGCGAGTCTTTGCCTTGCGCATGGCAACAGGATTGTTCGATGCGGTCTTGCGGATGCGTTCTTCGAGGGCGTTCGCCTTCCGTTCTTCGTGGCTGATTTTGCGGTTGGGAATTTTTAATCCGGCGACGGCCCCGAGGGCGAATGTCGCAATCGAAGTCAGGGCGACGGCTCCGTAAATTCCGCCGTAGCCGAGTGCGTTTGCGATGAGGTCGATGACTGCTCCGATGATAGCCACCGCGCGCACGGTACCGGGGACTGCGTCTTTTGTGAGCCCGAAACTAGTTGCGCCCAACATGAAGGCGAGCGCGATGCTTGCTCCCATGTACCGGTCGCCTACAAAGTGGTCAAAGAAACTTGTCGACGTAAAGAGGACTACTCCGATACCGCCGACTAAGACCGCTCCTGCGAAGCAGCCGAGTGTGACGGCAGCGCCCCAGCGCCTGGAAAGTTGCACGTAGGCGAACAAGAAGAATATCGCAAATATGGCGTAGTTCAACATGCCCGGAGTGAGAATCCAGGAGGTAAGGAGCCTCTCGTATTCTGCATCCTTGGGAACAAAGGCCATGGCGTAGCGTGCGTGCTTGTCGGTATATTTTTTAATCCACTTGTAACATTCCTGTTCAAAAATCCGTTCGTTCGGGTAGACTTTGTGGTCTTTTGCGTATTCTTCCTTGCCACCGCCAATTTCCCACCACGTCCGGAATTCCTGACGCATTTCGGCGATGCGGTCTTCGATGATGTAGGTGTGGTTCTGCTGCAGGTAGCGGTCGCGATACTGCTCGAATTCTTCGGCTCGTGTTTTTTCGTCGGCCTTGAGCCCTATCGCCATGAACTTCGGTGCGCCTTCTTCTTCCCACCATTTGTTGAAACTCTCGGCGATACGGTCTTCGCGTTGGCTCTGCTGGATAATGGGGGAGTATATCGTCACTGCGTTGAATATGCCCATGGCGAGGATTGCCGCGAACACGACGTAGTGGTGAATCTTGAGTTTCTTGACGAGGCTTTTCACGTTTTCGTTCATATAAAGGAATATATATTAAAAAACGCCCGTGTGGCCGGGCGCTTTGGGGGATTTCTCGGGAAAGGTTACTTTTTCTTGCCGTTACGGTTCCCGTTGAACATGGTCCACTCTTCTTCTTGTTTGTCGAGCGTTCCGGTGATGAAGTCGTAGGCTTCGTCAACGGAGTCGCAGAATTTGAAGAGCTTGAGGTCTTCCTTGTTGATCATGCCGGCCTCGGCGAGGTATTCCCAGTTCACCACCTTTTTCCAGAACTTGGAATCGAAGATGACCACGGGGAGCTGCTGGGCGTATTTGTCTGTCTGGATGAGCGTGAGCATTTCGAACATTTCGTCGAAGGTGCCGAAGCCGCCCGGGAACACAACGAGGGCACGGGCCTTGCGGAGGAACCAGTACTTGCGGATGAAGAAGTAGCGGAACTGCAGGCTCAGTCCATTGTCGATGTAGGGGTTCGGGTGCTGTTCGAACGGGAGCTTGATGTTGAGGCCGATGGAGGGCGTGCCCACGTCGTTTGCGCCGCGGTTGCCCGCTTCCATGATGCCGGGGCCACCACCGGTCATGATGGCGTAGCCCTTGCGGCGGTTGTTGGCCCACTTGCCGAGGCGTCCGGCGAGTTCGCGGGCGTCGTCGTAGGACTGGGCCACCTTTTCGAGGCGGGCGAGACGGTCGAGTTCCTTCTTGTCTTTGCAGTTCTTGCGGAGCTTCTTGATTTCGGCGGGCGGGAGCGTCCTTGCGGAACCGAAGAACACGATGGCGTTCTTGATTTCTTCGTCCTCGAAAATCTGTTGGGGTTCAAAAAATTCAGACAGGATGCGGATGGTCCTGCCGGCATCGCTTTCGATGAACTTCGAATCGTAATAAGCCATTTTCGGGGTTGCCGCATCTATGTCGCACTTGGTTTTCTTCTTAACAGTCTTTGTAGCCATGATAAACCTCTTTTTATGATATTTAACTTGAATCTACTTTCAAAATTTCATTCGGCAACAAAAAAATGCGATAAATATGCATTTCGTGCTCGTAGGGGGCTGTTCAGGAAGGAAAAATCTTTATATTTACGTCATGCTCGTAAAAATATGGACAGACAGTTTTATTATCACCGGCGAAATCGACACGCTCCGTGACGAACGCCTTACGGACTATATCCGCGAGAACAAGGACTTCATCGCTGTGACGCAGGTGAAGGTCAGCGACCGTTCCGAACGCGACTTGTTCAGGACGCATTTCTTGAATGTGAGCACCCGCCACATCGAGATCATTCTCCCTGCGGAATAATTACGCTATGGGGGCTCCCGTGGGGGCGCCTAGATGCTTTCGTAGTAGTGGGGGGCCTTGAGGCGCTTTTCGAAGTCGCTGACTGTCAGCGGCTGGTCGAAAAGGAATCCCTGGACCAACGGGCAGTGGATGCGCTTGAGGAACTTGACCTGGGCCGGAGTTTCCACGCCTTCGGCGATGGTATCGATACTCAGCTCGTTAATCATGTTCACAATATTGCGGATGACGATTTCGTCTTCCTTTTTCGGATTTTCCAGGTTGTCAATGAGCGACTTGTCTATCTTGATGACGTCGACATCCAGGTTCTTGAGGACGTTCATGGTGGAATAACCCGTCCCGAAGTCGTCGATGGCGACCGAGATGCCGTTTCTCCTCAACTTCTTGACGAAACCTTCGAATTCCATGTAGTCGTCGTAGTCCGAAATTTCGGTCAGTTCGATTTCGATGTACTTGCTGTCGATATCGTACTTCTTCATGATGGAGAGAATCTCGTTCACGATATTCTGGTTGCGCAGGTTGCGCTTGGAGAAGTTCGATGAAATGCGGACGACATGGAGCCCTGCGTTCAGCCATTTTCTGAGGCATTTGCAGACGCTTTCGAATACGTACAGGTCGAGCTTGCAGATGGATTCTTCTTTCTCCAGGATGTTGACGAATTCTGCGGGCGGGATGATGCGGTCGTCGTGAACCCAGCGGACAAGAGCTTCTGCACTGTGCATGTTGTTGTCGTACAGGTTGATCTTGGGCTGGAGGTAGATGATGAACTCGCCGTCGTTCAGCGCACGCGGGAAAGAGGTCGACACCTTTTTCTGGTACATGACCTTTTCCATCATCTCGGGCTTGAACAGCGTGATATCCTTGTTGAGCACGTTTCTTCCGAGGTCGAGTGCGACGGCGCTCTTGTTCATGAGCTCGTTGAACGTGTCGCCTTCTATGGCGCGGTAGACGCCCATGCGGGCCATGACCTGCACGATGAGTTCGCTTCCTTGTTTGCGCTCGTTGATGGGGAAGATGACGAACTTGTTCAGGAAGTCGTTGGTGCGCTCGCTGAAGATGAGCGCGAAGAAGTTGTCGCCGCCCAAGCGTACGAACACCTCGCCTTCCTTGAGGAAGGCTTTCGCGCTTTGCGCGTAGATGGTGAGCACCCTGTTGCTGGGTTCCGGGCCGAGCGACTTGTTTACGTACTTGAAGTTCTTCAGGTTGATGAAGAAGGCCGTGTATTTGGAAAGCAGCCCTTTTCCTTCGAGCATGTTGCCCATCTGCACGAGGTAGTGCGGGTTGTGCACTCCTGTTGCCGCGTCGGTGATGGTGGCCTGGTAGATGAGGTCGGTGAGTCTGGAATGTTCCAGCAGGGCGCTGATGATGGAAGAGAGGAACTTAATGTCCTTGAGAGCTTCTGTCGAGAACTCGTTGCCCTTGGCCGGGTATACGCTGATGGTCGTGAGACCGCTTTCGTTGCTACCGTAAGCTGAAACGACTGGATTGTCGGTTGCTGTGCCTTTGTCGAAAATCCGAATCGAACCGCCCGTGGCCTTTTTTTCGTCGGGTGTTTTAGAGGATTGCTTTTCGACGTCAATCCGTGCAATTCCCAGCGCCTTGGTCAAGGGGAGTATTTCTGCGGAGAGATTTTCCAAAGTCTGTGCAGGCGAGAGCGCTTTGTTGTATGTCGCGTTCCAGAAATCCCTGAACAAATTGCTACAGAAAATACTTTCCATGTTCTACCCTATTTCAAAAACCGAGCCAAATTTAGTTTTTTTATTGGCGATTTACTATGCCGGTCGTGTTTTTTATCACCTCAAACGCCCCTTATTTGGTAAGGATTTTGTAAGTCGTTGAAAATCAACATGATAGGAAGTGCTTCGGCCGCGGGCCCTGATGGGGCGGGATTTTTCGCGCCTATTTGGATTGGAAAGAATACAAAATTTCTATTTTTTTCGCGCATTTTATGAGGTATCCTCTATGACAGCTGAGGCAGATAAGCCGAATATCATAACGGCCTCCCTGGACTTTTTGGTCAATTGGGGCAGGACGAATTCTCTTTGGCCGTTCCCTTACGGTACGGCATGTTGTGCAATCGAGTTCATGAGTACGGAAGTGGGTCGTTACGACCTTTCCCGTATTGGTTCAGAGTACGTGCGTTTTACTCCGCGCCAGTCCGACGTGTTGCTTGTCGCGGGTACGATTACCTACAAGCAGGCTCCTATTCTCAAGCGCATCTACGAACAGATGGCTGAGCCGCGTTGGGTGATTGCCATGGGCGCCTGTGCTTGTTCTGGCGGCTTCTACGACTGCTACTGCACGGTTCCGGGTATCGACCACATCATCCCGGTGGACGTGTATATCGGTGGTTGCCCCTCTCGCCCGGAAGCGTTCTTTGATGCGATGTTCGATTTGCAGAAGAAAATCAAGGACGAGTCCTACATGAAGCAGCGTGCCGAACGCGTGAAGGACCAGCTCGAAATGATCAAGGCGAAGACTGCCGAGGCGAAAGCTGCCGCCAAGGATTTTGCCCGCGAAAAAGTCGTGGACATCAAGGATTTCGTGGCGTCCAAAGAGCAGGAACTCGTCAAGAAGGCTCAGTTCTGGAAGGAGTAGGGAATGAATACTGTTGAAGATATCTTCTCCGTCCTGGAGGAAAAGTTTGGCGCGAAGCGCGATATGCAAGACAAGTGGGGCGTGGCCGCCATCGTGAGTGCTGCCTACCTGCACAATGCGGCCCTTTTCCTCAAGGATGCCGCCGCTATCAAGTTTGAAATGCTCGTGGACATCGCGGGTATCGACTACCTGACTTACCCGAACCACGAAGGTCCGCGTTTTGCCGTCTCCTATGCGTTCAAGAGCATGTCCGTCCCGGGTGCGCGCATCCGTCTGAAGGTGCTGGTCGGGGAGGCCGATTTGAAGGTCCCGACCATCAGTGATCTTTTCGCAAACGCCAACTGGTACGAGCGCGAAGTGTTCGACCAGTTCGGTATCGTGTTCACGGGCCATCCGGACCTCCGCCGCCTGTTGAACCACGTGGAATTTGTTGGACATCCGCTGCGCAAGGACTACCCGGCCCAGAAGCGCCAGTGGCTCTCCACCAACGACTATCTGCTCCCGGCCTTGGAAAAACGCCTGGAAGACCTCGGTTACAGGGTTGTCCAGCGTAGCAAGGAAGTCGGGACCAACGACAACGAATATCTCGAAGGGAGTATCAAAGAATGATCGTACTGGATCCTAATGGCGAAAAGCTGAACTTGATGCCCTTGAACGTGGGGCCGAGCCATCCGGCGACCCACGGCTGCTTGCGTTTCTTGGCCGCCATGGACGGCGAGACGATTGTCGCGAGCGTGGAAGAAATCGGTTATCTGCACCGCGGGTTCGAGAAGATGGTCGAACGCGGCACGTGGCAGCAAGTGTTGCCCTATACCGACCGTCTCAACTACTGCTCGGCTATCATGAACAATATCGCCTACGTGCGTGCGGTGGAGACGATGTTCGGCGTAGAAATCCCGGAACGCTGCAAGGTGCTCCGCGTGATTGTGAACGAACTTAGCCGTATCAACGACCACTTTGTGTGCATTGCGGCTGCCTTCCAGGACTTGGGTGGCACGACTCCGTTCATGTACGCGTTCAACCCGCGTGAAGAAATCATGTGCATCTGGGAAAAGCTCACGGGTGCACGTCTCACCAACAGCTATGCCCGTATCGGCGGCCTCTACCGCGACAGCTACGACGGCTTCGAACAGGATGTGCTCGCTGCTCTCGATTCGACGGAAAAGGCTTTGAAGGATCTGCATGCGTGTCTCGACCGCAACCGCATCTTCCTCGACCGTACCGTGGGCATCGGCAAGATTTCTGCTGAACGCGCCATCAGCTACGGCTGGACGGGCCCCTGCCTCCGCGCCTCGGGTGTCGCATCTGACCTGCGCAAGGACGAACCTTATTACGATTACGAAACCTACGACTGGGAAGTTGTCGTGGGTACTCAGGGCGACTGCAACGACCGCTTGCAGGTGCGCATGGCCGAAATCGAGGAATCCGTGAAGATTGTGCGCCAGGCCCTGAAGCGTCTCGCTCCGGGCCCGGTCGACATTGTCGACCCACGCATCCGCGTGCCGGCGCACAAGTTGGCTTATCAGGACATGGAAGGCCTCATCGGCCGCTTCAAGAGCGTGTACGAAGGTATCCGCGTCCCCGAAGGCGAATTCTACTGTGGCAGCGAGTGCGCGAACGGCGAACTCGGCTTTACGATTGTTTCTGACGGCAGCGGCCATCCGTACCGCATCAAGGTGCGTCCGCCCTGCTTCACGCAGTTCGCCGCGTTCCACGAACTCGTGGAAGGGGGCATGCTTGCCGACTCCATGGCTGTACTTTCCGGCCTCAACATCATTGCTGGAGAACTTGACCGATGAGAGAACATATTCAAGGTGCTGTTCAGTTTGTCTCCAATAACCGCCTGAAGTTTGACGGACCGTCGCAGCCTATCGAGGCTCTGCCGGATCCGGCGCAGACATTCGGCCATGTTCACAAGGCCGTCCCGCAGCCCGCTCCGAAGGATGTGCTCGCGAAGCTCGACACTCCCGAAATCAAGGAACGCTGCGCCGACTTGCTCAGCCGATACCCGGTGGGCCAGGGCGCGCTCCTCGAAGTGCTCTGGCTGGTGCAGGGCGTGTTCGGCTGGGTCCCGACGGAAGGTATCCGCTGGGCGGCGAACGTCTGTGGTTGCGCTCCGGCCCATGCGCTCGGTGTCGCGACCTTCTACACCATGTACAACCACGCCCCCAAGGGCAAGTTCCTGTTGCAGTTCTGCCGCAACATCAGCTGTACCATCAAGGGCGCCCCGAGCCTGATCGCCTATGTGGAAAAGAAACTCGGCGTGAAGACCGGCGAAACCACTCCCGACGGACTCTTTACCGTGCTCCAGGTGGAATGCCTGGGTAGCTGCGGCAACGGCCCGATGATGCTTGTGAACGATGACTTCGCGACGGACGTCGTTGATGGAGAGCTCAAGATGAAGCGCGGCACGACGCTCACCGAAGCGAGCATCGACCGCATTATCGACTGGTGCAAGGCCCACGTGAACGACATGCCGAAGCACGACGTGCTGGGCGGTACCGTGAAGGGCCACGGCGGCCACCCCGGTGCCCCGGGTGCTACGGCCAAGCCGCAGGTCTCCGACTACGCTCCGCCTTCTCCGGTTTTGAACGTGAAGGCCGAGGCCGACGATGCCGGCGCCACGCTCACGTGGAAGGGCGCTCCCGAATTCACGAAGATCGTGGTCGAAAAGAAGAATGGTAACGACTGGGTCGCCGTTGGCGAGCCGGGCGTTAAGGACAAGGCGTTTGTCGATGCCAGCGGCAAGGTGGGCGATGTCTACCGCATGATTGCCACTTCCGGCGAACGCACGGCGAAACCTTCCAACGAAGCGGTGACTACCCAGAAGCCGGTTCCGGTCGAGGAGGGCAAGTAATTATGGCAGAAGTAGTGAAAGTTTGTACGCAGAATTTTGGCAAGGGCGCCCAGGACATCGAAGTCTACAAGAAACTGGGCGGCTATGCGAACATCTCGGAACGTTTGTTCAACATGAGCCAGTTCGAGCTCATCGACTACGTGCAGCGCTCTAACTTGCGCGGTCGTGGCGGTGCAGGCTTCCCGACCGGTATGAAGTGGAGCTTCGTGCCCCGCAATTCCGGCAAGCCCGTGTACATCGTGGTGAACGCGGACGAAGGCGAAGGCGGTACGTTCAAGGACCACTTCCTGATGATGGAAGATCCGCACCGCTTGATTGAAGGCCTGATTATCGCTGCTTGGGCGCTCGGTTCCCGTGCGGCATACATCTACTGCCGCGGCGAATTCTTGCCCTGCATCGAAAGCATCAACAAGGCATTGAACCAGGCATACGCTGCCGGTTACCTCGGCGAAAATATCATGGGCACCAAGTTCTGCTTCGATATCTTCGTGCATCGCGGCGCCGGCGCCTATATCTGCGGTGAAGAAACTGCTCTTATCAACTCGCTCGAAGGCCAGAAGGGTCAGCCCCGCCTGAAGCCGCCTTTCCCGGCGGTGAGCGGCGCCTGGAAATCCCCGACCTGCGTGAACAACGTGGAAACCATCATGGCTCTCCCGTGGATTTTGCAACACGACCCGAGCGAATACGCCAAGATGGGTACGCCCCGTGCCGGTGGTACGAAGGTGTTCTGCATCTCGGGCGACGTGAAGAATCCGGGCGTGTACGAGGCTCCTCTCGGAACCCCGATGATGACGATGATTAACGAATATGCCGGCGGCGTCGTGGGCGGCAAGCTCAAGGCCGTGCTGCCGGGCGGTTCCTCCTGCGCTCCGCTGACTGCCGAAGAAGCCGCTGTCGCGACGATGGATTACGAATGCCTCGCCTCGATGAAGACGATGTTCGGTTCGGGCGCCATGATCGTGATCAACGATACGCACAACATGGTCGACCTCTTGAACTGCCTCGGCAACTTCTACAGCCACGAATCTTGCGGCCAGTGCACTCCGTGCCGCGAAGGTACGGGCTTGTTGCACCGCATGCTGAACCTGATTGTCGCGGGCAAGGGCCACGACGGCGACGTGGAACTGATGCAGAGCCTCTGCGGCGGCTTTGGCGGCGTGACGATTTGCCCGCTGTCCATCTCGCTCGGCGGCCCCGTCAGCAGCTACACTGCAAAGTTCCGTGCGGACTTTGATGAGTATATCGCAAAGAATCCCGACCACGCCAAGCCGCGTGTTCAAGAAACCTATCGTCCTGGAATTTTCTGGTAATAATATGAGTAACTACTACAACATGCCGAAACTCCCGACCGAGAACAGCCCGAAGGTGGAAATCTTCGTGGACGACAAGCCGGTGATGGTTCCTGGCGATACGAACCTCCTCGAGGCCCTCAAGGCTGTCGGGATTGAAACTCCCCACGTATGTTACCATCCTTTCCTCCCGGTGTCGGGTAACTGCCGCCAGTGCCTGGTGGAACAGGAAGGCCCGCGCGGCCGCATGCTCGTGATTGCATGCTACACGCCGGTCGCTCCGGGGATGAAAATTTATACGCCTGCATCCAGCGCCCGCGTGAAGAACGCCCGCAAGGCTACGCAGGAATTCATGCTGGTGAACCACCCGCTCGATTGCCCCATCTGCGACAAGGCCGGTGAATGCACCCTGCAAGAGAACTACATGGAAGCGGGCCAGAACGAATCCCGCATGCGCCCCGAGTTCGGCAAGAACTACCACGGCAACCCCGAGCACCAGTTCGTTGATGCGAAGGGCCAGGTGCGTGGCGGCAAGCATGTGGACCTCGGCCCCCGTGTTTTGCTCGACGAAGAACGCTGCGTGCAGTGCGACCGTTGCGTGCGCTTTATGCGTAGCATTGCCGGTTCCGAACAGCTGCAGCTCGCCGGCCGTGCCGACCACACTTACATTACCACGTTCCCGGGCGAAAAGCTTGACCACGAATACGACTTGTGCGTCACCGACGTTTGCCCGGTGGGCGCGATGACCGCGAAGTATTTCCGCTTCCAGAAGCGCGTATGGCTCTTGAGTCACACACCGACTATTTCGATGGACGATTCCCTCGGTGCGAACATTTGGCTCGACCATGCCGACGGTCACATCTACCGCGTGATGCCGCGCTGTAACCCCGAAGTGAACCGCAGCTGGCTCTCCAACACGAGCCGTCTCGCGTTCCAGAACTTCGACAAGAACCGTCTCCCGGCAATCGATGTGGAATCCCTGCCGATTGGTAAGGGCAAGATTGCCCTTGTCGCTGGTGGTTCCTGCACCATGGAAGACCTCGCTGCGCTCCGCATGTTCAAGGAATCCCTCGGGGATGGCGCCGAACTGTTCGGTGGTAGCTTGCTCAAGGTTGGCGCTCCGGACGGTATCGCCAAGAGCGGTGACCCGGTGGCGAACCGTAGCGGCATGAAGCTCATGGGCTTTGCCGACGTTTCTGAATTCATGAAGCGAGCTTCCGAGTTCGAAACCCTCGTGACCGTGAATGCGGACCTCTTCGGTGAAGATGCCGCAGCCGCGAAGGATCTTGAAAAGATCAATTGCCGCATAGCGCTTTCCGCTTTCGACGATGCGACCGCCCGCAAGGCGACAATCGCTATCGGCGTAAGGCACTGGAGCGAGGTGCAGGGCACGATGGTGAACAGCCTGAACATTATCCAGAAGCTGAACGCCTGCCCGGTCTGCCCCGACGAAAATCTTGAGGCCGCTTACGAGGTCATTTCGGAATTGGCCGGGAGCAAGCTCGAAAGTGCTTCTGCCGCGTTTGCCAAGGCGACGGAATATGTCCCCGCACTGGCCGGACTTACTTACGACAGCATCAAGAGCACTGGAAAACTCCTCGAAGGAGGTAACGCATAATGGATATTATCGAATCCAGGACTTGGATTGAATGGGTCATCACGATTGCGAAGTTCGCCTTCTGCTTCGTGCCTGTTCTCTACATCCTTCTTTTGATTCCGATGGAACGCCGTGGCGCAGGCTTCATGCAAGACCGCCAGGGACCGAACCGTTCCTACATCAAGATTCCGTTCTTCGGCAAGATCCGCTTGCTTGGCTACGTGCAGAACATGTGCGACGGCACCAAGCTGTTCTTCAAGGAAATGTTCGCTCCCGCGGGCGTGAACAAGGTGCTCTACTATGTAGCCCCGGCAATCCCGTTCGCTATCGTGTTCCTGAGCCCCTGCGTGATTCCTTGGTTTGGCCCGATGGTGTTTGAGTGGGGCGGCCAGGTTGTCCGCATTCCGGGCTCCATCGTGGATTCCGAGGTGGGCGTGCTTTTGCTGTTCGGCCTCTCTTCGCTCTCGGCTTACGGTGCCGTGCTGGCCGGTTGGGCTTCCAAGTCCAAGTACAGCTTCCTCGGTGCGCTCCGTACGAGCTCCATGACGATTAGCTACGAAGTCTGCCTCGGCCTTTCGATGATGGGCATGCTGCTCCTTGCGGGCTCCTTCAACCTGACCGATATCGTGAACTGGCAGGAACACCACGTGTGGGGCATTGTCGCTCAGCCGGTGGCGTTCTTCTGCTTCCTTATCGCCTGTATCGCCGAAACGGGCCGCGCTCCGTTCGACGTGGCCGAAGGTGAACCTGAACTCGTTGCCGGTTACCATACCGAATACGGTGCCATGCAGTTCGGCCTGTTCTACATGGGTGAATACTCGCACATCTGCATCAACAGCTTCCTGGTGGCGACGCTCTTCTTGGGCGGCTACTCGGTGCCGTTTGTCACGACCGAGACGATGCAGGCCCACATGGGTGGCTCGCTGGCCGTCCTCTGCGGCGTGCTGGCCTTCTTCGCCCTGGCCTTCCTCCACCTGATTTACCGCTATTCCCGCAAGCTCAAGGCGACGAACCTTACGAACCGCTTCGAAATCCTGCGCGAATACAGCCTTTACAAGATTATTGCCTGGCTGGCCGTCGTCGTGCTTATTGCCGGTGGCGTTTGTGCCTGGCTCTATTACGACCCGTCGAAGTTCGTGGTGAACGGCTTTGCCGTGGGTAGCCTCGCTACCGCGGTGGGTACCGCCCTCATCCACTTGCTGGTGCTTGTCGCCAAGAGCGTGTTCTTCTGCTGGGTGTGGATTTGGGTCCGCTGGACTCTGCCGCGCTTCCGCTATGACCACGTGATGCACCTCGGCTGGAAGATTATCCTGAACATCGCCCTCATCAACCTCGTGGTGACTGCCGTCATCGCAAAACTCGTAGGGGGGAACTAATGCGCGTTATTAAACAGAGACCCATGAACTGGGTTGAACGTCTTTATGTCTTTGAAGCGATTCGTGGCCTTCTGACGACGCTCAAGCACGCCGCCCGCGGCCTGTTCCGTTACGAGACCTTGCCGACGATTTCTTACCCGGAAGGCCAGCCGGAAGTCCGCAACACCTACCGCGCTAGGCATCGCCTGATGCTCAGGCCCGATGGCACTCCGCGTTGCGTGGCCTGCGGCATGTGCGCTGCGGCTTGCCCTGCCCACTGCATCTTTATCGAGGCGACGGCCAGCGATGACCCGCGCATCGAAAAGAAGGTGAAGCGTTTCGACATTGACCATTTGACCTGCGTGTTCTGCGGCCTTTGCGCCGAAGCCTGCCCGGTGGATGCGCTCCGCATGGATACCAAGGTGATTTCTTTTGAGCACAGGACCCGCGACGAGTTCGTGGCCCACCTGGAAGACCTTACCGCCTGGGATCCGAAGGATTATCCCGAAGACGAACAGAGCCAAGTGGCTCCGGGCGGAACCAAGAATGCCGAGGCCCGCAAGGTCTGGGGAATGGAGGTGAAGTAATGCTTGCCCTGATATACTTTATTATTCTGGCAGTCCTCGCCGTGGGTAGCGCGCTGTGCGTTCTCCTGTCGAGGCACCCGCTGTACGGCGCACTTTCGCTTGTGCTGTCCATGCTCTCGCTCGCTGGCATCTACGGCCTGCTGGGCAGCCCCTTCATCGGGGTGGTGCAGGTCATGGTCTATGCCGGTGCCATCATGATGCTCCTGACGTTTGTCATCATGGTGCTGAACGGAGCCCGCGATTCCAAGACGCCGATGTTCGATGGCGTTTCCCTGTTTGTCATTCCGGGTGTTATCGTGCTTGCGGCCCTCGTCGGGTTTGTCCTCGTGCGTACCCCGATGGCGATTGACGAAACGACGCTCCGCGGCTCCGTGGCTCTCACGTCTCGCACGCTGTTCGATGTCGCGCAGACGGGCCCGGGTTACTTCGTTTTGTTCGAGATCCTTGGCTTGCTTTTGCTGTCGTCGATGGCTGCGGCGGTGCTCCTCGCCAAGAAGCGCCTCGGTTCTGTAGATTCTGACGACAAGGAGGAAAAATAATGGCATTGGAAGCTATTTACGTGCAGGTCCTTGCACTGATCCTTTTCTCCATCGGCCTGATTGTGGCGATTGCCCGCCGTAACGTGTTCTTCGTGCTGATGGGTGTCGAAATCGCCCTGAACGCGGTGAACCTGAGCTTTGTCGGGTTCGCAAAGACCCTGCCTGCCGACTTGAGCATTGCGGGCCAGATTGTCCCGCTGTTCTCCATCGCGATTGCCGCGGCGGAGGCTTGCGTCGGTCTTGCTATGGTCATCCTCATTTTCCGTAACCGTGAAAGCGTCGACGCCGACACGTATTCCAACATGAAGGGGTAAACAATGACGAATTTACCGCTTTGGCTTATTCCGCTCTTCCCGCTGATTGGGACTGTCCTCCTGGGCGCTATCGCCGTGATTTCTTCCGGCAGCAAGAAGGGCCCGGCAGAGGGCATCGTCGGCTTCCTCGCCGTGATTTTCCCCGTGCTGGCTTTTGCAAGCGTGGTCCTTTTGGCTTGGGGCATGCCCGCCGAGGGATTGCGCGAGACGCTCTACAACTGGATTGACATTCCGCTGTTCAAGGTGGATATCGGATTCCTGTTCGACGGGCTCTCCCGCATCATGCTCCTGTTCGTGACGGGTATCGGTTCGCTCATCGCGCTGTACTCCATCGGTTACATGCACGGCGACCGCGGCTTCGCTCGCTTCTTCGCCTACATCAACCTGTTCCTGTTCAGCATGATTGTTCTCGTGCTTTCGGATAGCCTGTTGCTCACGTTCCTCGGCTGGGAAGGCGTGGGGCTCTGCTCCTATCTGCTTATCGGCTTCTGGAACAAAGATCTCTCCAACTGCAAGGCTGCGAACAAGGCGTTCATCGTGAACCGCGTGGGCGATATCGGCTTCTTGCTCGGTATGCTCTGCCTCGTGACTGTGGGTGGTTCCGAAATCCTCAACTACGATTCGCTGAGCGCCTTTATCCAGATGCTCATTGCCGGTGGCCATGTTGAAATCGTGCTCCCGCTGCTTTCGCTGGCCGGGCTCCTGTTCTTTATCGGTTGCACCGGTAAGTCCGCTCAGATTCCGCTCCTCACCTGGCTCCCCGACGCTATGGCGGGTCCGACCCCTGTGTCTGCCCTCATCCATGCCGCGACCATGGTGACTTCTGGTGTGTACTTGCTCGCTCGTATGGGCAACCTCTTCTCGCTCTTGCCGGTCGTGCTGCTCATCATCACGCTGATCGGCCTTGCGACGGCCTTCTGGGCTGCCGTGGCTGGGCTCTTCCAGAACGACATCAAGAAGGTGCTTGCCTACTCGACGATTTCCCAGCTGGGCTACATGTTCATGGCTGCGGGTGTTTGCGCCTTCGACGCTTCTATCTTCCACGTGTTTACACACGCCTTCTTCAAGGCGGCGCTCTTCCTCGGTGCCGGTGCCGTGATTCACGCTCTCGCCGGCGAACAGGACATGCGCAAGATGGGTGGCCTCCTCCGGAAAACTCCGGTGACGGCATGCGTCATGATTTTCGCATTCTTCGCCATTATCGGTTTCCCGGGCTTTGCCGGTTTCTGGTCCAAGGACCTGATTCTGGAACGCCTCTACACGAGTGGCTCGCTGGGCCCGATTTTCTACGGAGTTGGTCTCTTGACGGCTGTTATCACGGCTATCTACATGAGCCGCCTCATCATCCTGACCTTCTTCGGTAGCTACCGTGGTAGCAAGGAAAGCGAGGAACACATCCACGAGGCTCCGGCTTCCATGCTCCTCCCGATGGTCGTGCTCTCGATTGGCGCTATCTTTGCCGGTTACTTCTGGGCTGATTCTCTTGGTATCACGATGTTCAAGGATTCCCTCGCTCCGGTTCTCAGCACTGCGCAGTCAGGTGTCGCTCATGTACACGTGAACCCGATTATCTTTGCGGGCCTCGGCACTTTGGCTGCCTTGCTCGGTATGTTCATCGCGCTCAAGGTCTATGGGAACGCCCGTGTTCCTGCGGCCAAGGGCAGTTCTGCTCCCGAAGGCTTCAAGGCCGACTGGACGTTCTTCTTTGATACGATTCATAAGTTCTGCGGCATCATCCCGGTTGCCGTGCTTGCCTGGATTGTCGACATGGTTGTGGAAAAAATCCTGCAAGCCGCTCAGTGGATGGTGGGCGCCATCGCCGAGATTCTGGGCGACGGTGTCGCTACCTTCCAGGTGCGCAAGGTCCGACTTCAGCTTGCCCTTAGCGTGGCGGGTGTCGCCATCCTTGTCGCTGTTGTTCTTTTGACCGGAGGTTCGATCTAATGTTGTTACATCTCCTCGTCTTGGCCCCGTTCGTCGCTGCTATCCTGATGGTTGCGACTTCCAAGGAAGACCCTAAGTCGTCTTCTCGTCTGGCCTTCCTTTTCGGTGTCGCCTTCTTCGCTATGTCCATTGCGCTGGTGGCTGGCGGCAACCAGGCCACTGACCCCATGGAATGGTTCCGCATTCCCGGTTGCAAGGGCCCGGTCTATTATTACTTGTACAGCCACGGCCTTGGCGCCTGGATGGTGTTCCTTTCTTGCGGTCTCTCGCTTGTTGCCTTGATTACCGCACGGAACACCTTCGAAAAGAACTACCGTAACTTCGCCATCGGCATCTTCTCGCTGATGGGCGCTATGAATGGCACGTTCCTCTCCGCCGACGCCGTACTGTTCTTCTTCTTCTTCGAGGCCATGGTCATCCCGGCTGCCGTGATGATTGCGGGCTACGGTGGAAAGGAGCGCAAGAAGGCGGCGATGACGTTCGCGATTTATACGCTCGTGGGTTCGGCTCCGATGATGGTCTCCTTGTGGTACCTGCTCACGGTTGCCGATAACTCGCTGCTTCTCTCGTTCGCTATCGCGCTGCAGAGCTTGCCTGCCGAGACGCAGTTTGTCATCTTGCTGAGTTTCTTGCTCGCCTTCCTCGTGAAGACTCCGATTTTCCCGTTCCATGGCTGGCAGGCCATTACCTACGCCGAGGCTCCGGCTCCGCTTTCTGCCATTTTGACAGGTGCGATGAGTAAGGCTGGCGTGTTCGGCTTTATCGCCTGGATCCTCCCGATTTTCCCGCTCTCCATGACGGTCGTGAACGTGATGCTGTGGCTGGGTATCGCCACCGCAGTCTACGGTGGCCTCCTAGCCCTGCGTGCCACGGATGCGAAGAAGCTCCTGGCTTACAGTTCCATGGGCCACCTCGGCCTTGCAGTCGCTGGCGTGTTCAGCCTTTCCGAGGCGATGCTCCCGGCGGTGCTCGTGCTTCTGGTCGCTCACGGTATTTCGGCTGGTGTGCTCTTCTACCTCGCCGGTGTTGCTGAACGCGTGACTGGCACGCGCGACATTACGCTCATGGGTGGCCTCGCCGGTAAGAATCCGGTGTTCAGCACCTTGTTCGGTTTTGCCGCGGTGATGGCGCTTGCCGTCCCCGGTACGGCAGGCTTTGTCGGTGAATTCACGGTGCTTCTCGCCATCTGGGATATGGGCCCGCTCCCTGCCGTCGTGGCCGGGTTCTGCCTGATTCTCTCTGCCGCCTACATGCTCCGCTTTGTCCAGAAGGTCATCTTCGGCAAGCCTGCTCGCGAATATACCGAGGGCAAGCGCATGACGGCTCTGGAAGGTTCCACCTTTGGCATCATGGTTGCCTTGCTCCTCACGTTCGGTTTCCATCCGGCTTTCATTACCAACTCCCTGCACCTCTTTGACGAGGATGCCATCGAAGAGATGAGCAAGCTCTCGGGCCAGGAAGGCGAACCGGAACAGGCTCTCCCTGCTTCTGATTCCCTCTCCGGGCAAAACTCCGAAGTCAGCGAGTCCGCCGAGGAACACCATCCGATGACGGAAAAAGAAATTGCACAGCTGGACTCCACGCTCGCCGAGGCGGGCTTTGACGAGTCCGAGCGCGCGGCGCTGATCCAGCAGATGATTGCTGCCGATGCCGCTCAAAATGGCGAAGCCGCACAGACAAACGCGGAGGCTACAGAAAATGAGTAATTACATCAATTTATTGCCGATTGTCATTGTCGCCGTTGGCGCCCTTGTTTCGCTTGCCGCGGAACCGTTCATCAAGGACGAGAACAAGCACAAGATTCTCCCCTGGGTGGCGTCGCTGTTCGTCATCGCCGGCATGGCCGCCTACTACCTTTGCACGACAGACGTGATGTTCAATCTGTACGCTATGGACCCTGTCCGCAAGGTTCTCGGCGCATCCGTCATGTTCTGCGCCTTCCTCGGGATTGCCGGCCTCCAGTGGACGCTTGGCCACGAGAAGTACAAGGGTGGCGAGGCCTACGCTTTGCTGATGCTTGCGACGTGCGGTGCATGCCTCATGACGCAGGCGATTGATTTCCTTGCGCTGTTTATTGGCATGGAACTCGCGAGCTTCCCAATTTACGCTCTGGTCGGTATCCGCCGCAAAGACGTGAATGCGAACGAAGGCGTGTTCAAGTACTTCGTCTCGGGCTCCATCTTCAGTGCCATATTCCTCTACGGCGTGGCTCTGGTTTACGGCGCTACCGGTACGACGCATTTCTTTGCCTCTTGCCTCGATGGCCGTGAAGCGCTCTACGGTATCGGCGTGCTCTTGACCGTGATTGGCCTCCTGTTCAAGGCGGGTGCCGCTCCGGTGCACTTCTGGGTTGCCGACGTTTATACGGGTGCTTCCGTTGCCGTGACCGGTTTCATGGCCGCTGTCGTGAAGGTGGGCGCTCTTGCTGCTCTCGCTTCTGTGTGGCTGGGGATCCTCGTTACAAAGTCCGCTACTGCTCCTGCTTGGAACCTTGCCGAGCCGGTCACCATTGCAAGCCAGTCCAAGGGGCTGTTCTACATGGTGGTTATCGTTGCGCTGCTTTCCATGGTTATCGGTGCCTTTAGCGGCCTTGCCCAAAAGTCCATTCGCCGCATCCTTGCGTTCTCCGCTGTGATGAACGCGGGCTTCATCGTCATTGGCCTCTTGCTCCCGAACTACGCCAAGGATGGTACGGTGCAGATGGGCGCCATGTTCTATTTCCTCGTCACCTACGCCGTGGCCAGTGCTGGTGCGCTGACGGGTATTGCCTACTTGGCCGGTCGCGAAGACCGCAACGAGAATCTGGAAGACCTCCAGGGCAGTGGTCGCAAGCGTCCGTATGTCGCCCTCGGCGTGACGGTCTGCCTTGCAAGCCTTGCCGGCCTCCCGCCGGTTGCCGGTTTCTTGGCCAAGTTCTCGCTGTTCACCGAAGCCTTCTCCGGTGGACTCGGCTGGCTCGCCATTGCGGGCTTTGGCCTCTCCCTCGTGGCTGCGGTGTACTACCTGCGTGTCGCGTTCGTGCTCTTTATGCCAATCAAGAACAAGTGCGAATGCAAGAAGAGCTGCTGCGTTTCCACTCCGTTCGCCTACTTGCTCCGCTTTGGCGTGACGGTCGCCGCGATTGCCTTGATTGTCATCGGGATCTTCCCGAACTTGGCTTTGATTGCGTAAGCAGTAAACATTGACTGAAAAAATCCTCCGCGATAGCGGAGGATTCTTTGTTAATGGTTGTTTAGGCTTGAAATGTTAGGCCAGTTCGGCGACGAGCTTGTCGAGAGCCGCTTCGGAATCTGCGTTCAGCGCGGATTTGATTGTTACGACGGTTTCCGCAAGCGTCACGTTCTTGAACGTCGATACGATTTCGGCCATCTTCTTTGCGGCCATGGGTGCCCACGTGCCGTTTTCAACAATGCCCACTTTGCGGTTGCTGTAGTTCTTTGCCTTGAGGTGGTTGAGGAAATCTTCCATCGCGGGGAAAAGCCCGGCGTCGTATGTCGGGGCCATGATGACCATGCGGTCGTAGCGGAAGGCGTCTTCGATGACTTCGGCCATGTCGTCGCGGACGAGGTCGGAAACGACGACCTTTTCCACTCCGGCGGCGGTCAGCTTTTGCTTCAGGACTTCGGCGGCCTTGGCCGTGTTCCCGTGCATGGTGCCAAACGCGATAAGCACACCCTTGTCTTCGGGAGTGTAGCTGCTCCAGGTGTTGTACTTGTCGATATAGTAGCCGAGATTTTCGGCGAGCACCGGACCGTGCAGCGGGCAAATCGTCTTGATGTCGAGCGCGGCAGCCTTCTTGAGCACAGCCTGCACCTGGTTGCCGTACTTGCCCACGATATTGAAGTAGTAGCGGCGGGCTTCGCAAGCCCAGTCGTCCGGGTCGGCGTCGTACACGCCGAACTTGCCGAACGCATCGGCGGAGAACAGCACCTTTTCGGACTGCTCGTAGCTGAACAGGACTTCGGGCCAGTGGACCATCGGCGCACCGATAAACTGGAGCGTGTGCTTGCCGAGCGCGAGTGTGTCGCCTTCCTTGACGGTGAGCGTCTTTTGCGATTGCGGCAGCGGCGCGAATTGCGGGAGCATCGCGAACGCCTTGGCCGACGAGACGATTGTAGCGTCGGGGTAGGCCTTCACGAAGGCCAGGATGCCGCCGGCATGGTCGGGCTCGATGTGGTGGACTACCAGGTAGTCGGGCGCCTTGCCGTCGAGCTGCTTCTTGAGGTTTTCCATCCAGTCGTCCACCTTGCGGGAATCCACGGTGTCGAGCACCGCGACCTTCTCGTCCATGATGATGTAGGAGTTGTAGGTCACCCCGTTCGGGAGGTCGTACTGCCCTTCGAAAATGTCCAAGTCGCTGTCGTCAACGCCGACGTACTTGATGCTGTCGCTAAAATTTTTCATGTCGAATCCTTTTTTTTTGAAAAAAGATAATATTTCGCTTGAGCAGGGATATGAATGCGGTTGAAAATACTTGGCTTTATGACCTAGCCATTCTCCAAAAACAAAAAAAAGAGGCGATGACTGAATGTGTGAATTTGTCCAACATTGAGAAAAAATCTTTACACAATGTAATTATATTTGGAAGAGAAAATCCCTAAATAAAGGAAACAAATCAATAAGGGGCATATTATGAATAAATTATTATGGTCGTCGGTTCTTGCATTGGCAGCAGCTGCATTCCTTACCGCTTGCGGTGACGAAACGACTAACGTCACCGAAACCACGGGTTTGGCTTCTGTCGACAAGTTCAAGAATTTGGCCGAGTGCACCGCCGAAAATGAAGGCGAATTGGTGTACGTGAAGGATTCCGCAAAGGCTTACCTGTGCGCTGCCAGCGAATGGACTAATTTGAACGCCGCGGTTGTGAAAGGTTCCGATGGTAAGGATGGGGTAGACGGCAAGGACGGAAAAGACGGTACCGATGGTAAGAATGGAAAAGATGGAGCTTCGTGTACGGTAAAGCCTATTGAAGGTGGTTACAAGGTGCTGTGCGGTGGTGATTCGGTCGGAGTGCTATTGAATGGAGCCAAGGGCGATTCTGGAGCGCAGGGCGTTCAAGGAAAATCGGGCGAAAATTGCACGGTGAAAGCAAATAAAGAAAAGAACGGGTATGATTTAACCTGTGATGGTAAAGTCGTTACGGTAACGAATGGTTCCGATGGTGAAAGCGTCATTGATTCGCAGGGGGAAAGTTGCACGGGCAAGACTCTTGAAAATGGTGACATCCAGATTTCTTGTGGCAAGGATTTTACCGGTGTACTTCACAATGGAACAGATGGTAAAGAGGGCAAATCGGCCTACGAAATTGCCAAGGAAGAAGATCCAACCATTACGGATGTCGCTTCGTGGCTTGAATCGCTGAAGGGGGATCCGGGAACATCTTGCACGGCGACTGCATTGAGTGACAGTTCCGGCTTTGAACTTACCTGCGGTGGCAATGTCATTGGAACGATTTCAAACGGCAAGGATGGTGCCGACGGAAAGGGATTTATGGACGGCTGGATGGTTGACCCACGCGACAAGCAGCTCTACAGGGTCGTGACCATCGGTGAACAGACCTGGATGGCGGAGAACTTGAACTACAAAGTGGAAAACAGTTGGTGTGGTGGTGGCAGCGGAGCTACGGAAGGCGATTGCGCTATGTACGGACGCCTGTACACTTGGGCGGCAGTAGTGGACAAGTCTGAGGACGAGTGCGGCTATGGTCACGAATGCCACCTTGACACGGGCCGCGTGCAGGGAATCTGTCCCGACGGTTGGCACGTTCCGTCGTATTCAGAATGGGACATTTTGTATACTGAGTTGGGCGGTATATCAACGTGTGGACGTGTCCTCAGGTCGAAGACTGGTTGGGAATATGTAGAAGCCGGTACGGACAGCGTGGGCTTCTCTGTGCTTCCTGCTGGTATCAGGGCCCCCAATGGTTACTTTGACGATAAAGGCGAGAATGCCTACATGTGGAGTGCCACTGAGTACGATGACCTCCAAGCCTACATAGTGCTCCCAGGCTCCGGGTTCAAAGGCTACAGTAACAAGAGTAATGCTCTCTCTGTTCGTTGTCTCAAGGACTAGCAGTGAGGCGAATGTAGCGTAATTTGGGACTCCATCGGAGTCCCTTTTTTTTATTTTTTAAAGGAATAGAAAAGGACTTTTTATGGACAAGGTTTATCGTTCTGGAATCGGTTTTGACGTTCACAAGTTGGTCGAGGGCCGCAAGTGCATTATCGGCGGGGTAGATATCCCGTACGAGAAGGGCCTGCTCGGTCACAGCGATGCCGACGTGCTTTTGCATGCAATTAGCGACGCCTTGCTCGGGGCAGCAGGCCTCGGCGATATTGGCACGTACTTCCCAGATACTGACCCTGCCTTCAAGGGCGCCGACAGCTTGGAACTGTTGCGCAAGGTGGGCGAGGAAGTCCGCAAGGCCGGCTACGAGATTGTAAACATCGACAGCATCGTGATGTGCGAACGCCCGAAGGTGAACCCGCACAAGGAACAAATGAAGGCGAACATCGCCCGCGTGCTCGGCCTCGACGTGAAGCAGATCGGCATCAAGGGCACCACGACCGAAAAGCTCGGCTTTACCGGCAGGGGCGAAGGCATTGCCTCCCAGGCCGTCGCCATGGTAAGAAGTCTGTAAGGAAAAGGCTCGGGGCACGAGGCCCCAGCGATGAGCAATGAGCCGTGAGCAGTGAGCCATGAGTTCCTTGTCCCTCATACCTCAAAGCGACCGAAGGTCGCGACCTCACACCTCAAAGGCACGAAGTGCCGACCTCATTCCTCAAAGCTATACGAAACTAAGAACTTTAGTTCTTTAGTTGAGTTATGCTCTATGAGTAGAAGCGACCTCAAAGGTCCTTTTTGACTTTTTTTTGTGTTTTTTTTGTACGTTTTTTTTTGTTGTTGCAGATAAGTTTGTCTTGAACTTGGCGAAAGAAAAAGATATATTTGCAAGCGGGATTGTCGGGTGTGGAGAGTCCACGGTCATTTATGGGTTTTCTAAGGGGCATTCTCAATAGCAGAAACGCTATTTGATTGATGGTGAAATCAGATAACCATAAGGCTGGTATATGAACAAATTTTCCTTGCTGACGCTGTCTGCTGCAACGGTATTTCTCTTGATCTCTTGCGGAGAAGATTCTACTTCGGATGCTTCTGATACGGTGGGCGGCGTCCCTGAGAACGGTTCCTCTGTAGAAACCATCTACGATTTGGGAAAATGTATTCCTGACAGGGAAGGTGATGTCATTTTTGTCGAAGAAGACAGCCTTGATTATCTGTGCAAGAAGGGCACGTGGGAAGAACTTATAAGTGCTGTCACAAAGAAGTCTTCGTCTTCCAAGGGAAAATCCTCTGCATCAGAGGAAAAATCTTCCTCCTCCAAAGGCAAGTCCTCTGCATCGGAGAAAAAGTCGTCTTCCTCTTCTAAAGGCGAGTCCTCTGCATCAGAGGAAAAATCTTCCTCTTCCAAGGGCAACTCCTCAGCATCAGAAGAAAAATCTTCTTCTTCTAAGGTAGCGTCTTCTTCGTCAAAGCCAAAGGCGAAATCCAGTAGCAGTTCCAAGAAGTCAAGTTCCAGTAGCATTCCCGAATCGAGTTCCAGTGTCAAGGATGCCAAAGATACGGTGAAGAACGTCGTCATTTCTAAAAAGTTTTTTACGGGAGTCGCCGAAAAGGGACCGTACACCAGCGGTTCGATAATCAGGTTGATTGAACTCGACGAAGACATGGACCCGACGGGTACGACCTTTGAATGGGAAGTGTCCAGTGACTTGGGCGCGTACACTTCGCCAAAGGTGTCACTTGTAAATCAATATGCATTGTTCCAAGCGAATGGTTATTTCTATAACGAAAACTCCGCTAAGAGGTCTACAGGGCAGCTTACGATTAAATCTTTAGCCGACTTGAGCGGGAGGTCTTCGGCGAACATTAATGTCTTGGGCCACTTGGCGCACAAGCGTGCCATTTATTTGTTCACGCAAAGCGGTTCGTATAGCAATTTCCCGGCGGCAAAATCGGCTGCCGAAAAGGAAGTGCTCGCCGCATTCGGTTGGGGAGTCAACAACCATGCGTTCGAAGATTTGAGTATTTACGGTAGCTACGAAGATGACGCGAAACTTCTTGCGGCATCGATTCTCTTGCAGGGCTCTCTAGACGATGCGGATCTTTCCAGCCGATTGACCTCCATGGCTGCGGATTTCGAGGCAGACGGCCTCTGGAATGATTCTGCTGCGAAAGTCAACATAGCTGACTGGGCGATGCAGACGACGCGTAATTATGCTACGACGCGCTCGAAACTGACCGCCATGAACAAAGCCGTTCCGAATTTTGAAAAATACATCCATATATTTGTTGGAACTATTTATGGACTTGGCGTGTGCAATTCAGGTTCCGATGCTTCCATGATAAAGATGACCAACGCTTATAGTGATAACTTAGGCAAGACATACGTTTGCGATGATGAAAGATGGCGTTTGCCGACGTCTATAGAAACCTCCCTAGGTGCCGCTTGTACGAGTAATAAGAATGGATCGAAAGTCTTGGGAACTTCGGTTGATTACATATGTGATGGGGGCGCGGGCAATTGGCGCCAGATGGCCGTTTACGACCATAAAAAAGGGGATTACCTGAGCCAGGATGCACATTATGGAACGTTGAAGGACGGTCGTGACGGGAAAACATACAAGACTGTTGAAATCGGTTTGCAAACCTGGATGGCGGAAAATCTGAATTTTTACGATGAAAAAAATGTGAACCTAGTTGATAACAGCTGGTGTTACAAGAACAAGAAAGAAAACTGCGAAGTCGGTGGTCGACTCTATTCTTGGACTGCCGCTATGGATATACCTAGCTCGTATCAGTCTTTACTTGCGGATGCGTTGATTGAAAGTCCGCACCGGGGTATTTGTCCTGAGGGATGGCATGTTCCGGATACTTCCGAGTGGTTCCAACTCAAGAGGTATGTTGCCAAGATGGAGGGCTACGACGGGTATACGAACGACCATTCGGGGCAGTTAAAATCTCAGAAAGGGTGGACTTCGTACTCTGCGGCAACCAGGTCTTCGGATGCTTATGGATTCTCTGCGATTCCAACGGGAGCTTATTATGGCTCTTATGCCGATCCAAGTGCTGATTATAGCCGCCTCATCTATGACGATGCAGGTTACTTTGCGAATTTCTGGAGTTCTACAGAATCGGGTAAATTCCGAGCCGCTTACTGGTATCTTGATTATCGTTATAATTATCTCGATTATTATCTGTCCAGCTACAACCAGAAAGACCGTGGATTCTCGCTTCGCTGCGTGAAAAACTAATGAGGTACGAGGCTCGGGGCCCGAGGCTCCAGCGATGAGCAATGAGCCGTGAGCAGTGAGCCATGAGTTCCTTGTCCCTCATACCTCAAAGCGACCGAAGGTCGCGACCTCACACCTCATCCCTCGTTGTCCCTGATTCAACGAGTTTGGTTTTCCATTTTTTTTTGGGGCGGTTAAATTTTACCTAGTTTTTTTCTATATTTTACGCCAGTTTTACAATAAACAATTCACCGCCATGAGCCCGAACTAGCTGAAAGGCAGCGACGATGATCCGGTAGTGGCGCTTCTATAGGAAGGTCCTATTCTATGACTTGGATGGCTCTCAAAATGTTAGGGTGCTTGGCCCTGCTCATGTTCGGTATGAAGTCCATGAGCGAAGCCCTTCAGAAAATGGCCGGTCCGCAACTCAGACACGTGCTCGGAACCATGACCACGAACCGTTTCACGGGAATGCTCACCGGCATGTTCGTTACAGCCTCAGTACAAAGTTCGACCGCCACCACGTTGATGACGGTCTCTTTTGTTAATGCGGGGCTCCTGACGCTCATGCAGGCCATCTCGATTATCCTCGGAGCCCACATCGGTACGACGGTAACCGCATGGATCATGAGCCTCGGGTTCTCGTTCAACATCGCGAACTTCGTCTACCCGGCGTTCTTCATCGGTATCATCCTCGTGTACCTGAACAAGAAGCGTGTGCTGGGCGAGTTCCTGTTCGGCGTCGGCTTCCTCTTCCTCGGTCTTACGACCCTCAAGGAAACGGGCTTCTCCGTTGTGCAGGATCCGAACGCGAGCGCTTCCATCAGCTCGTTCTTCGCTCACTTCAGCGACCCGAACTTCTTCAATTCCCTGTTCTTCCTGGTGATGGGTACGGTGCTCACCCTCTGCGTGCAGTCGTCTGCGGCCATCATGGCCATCACGATGATCCTCTGCTCTACCGGCGTGCTCCACATCGACCAGGGCATCATGCTCGTGCTCGGCGAGAACATCGGTACGACGATTACGGCGAACATCGTTGCACTCTCCGCCAATACGCAGGCGCGCCGCGCCGCCTTGGCCCACTTTACGATTAACGTGATAGGCGTTATCTGGGTCATCATCGTGCTCAAGTGGTTCCTCGCCGCCGTGTGCCACGTGGTGGGCTACGACCTCTCTGTGGGCCCTGGCGACGAAGGCTATGCGTCGAACCTCGCGAAGATTTCCGTGGTGCTCGCGACGTTCCACTCCGCGTTCAACGTCTCGAACACCTTCATACAAATCTGGTTCATCAAGTTTATCGAGAAGTTCGTGTGCCGGATTATCAAGCCCAAGAACTCCGAAGAGGAAGAAGATTCCCGCCTGCACTTCATCAGTTCCGGCCTCATGGGAACTCCCGAACTTTCTCTGCTTGAGGCCCGCAAGGAAATCAGCCTGTTCGCGACCCGTACGCAGAAGATGTTCCACTTCATTCCCGACCTGCTCGAGATGAAGGACGAGAATGACTTCGTGAGACTGCTCGCCCGCATCGAGAAGTACGAGGGCATCAGTGACAACATGGAAATCGAAATCGCGAACTACCTGAACAAAGTAAGCGAAGGCCGCCTGAGCCCCGAAAGCAAGACGACCATCCAGGCGATGCTTAGGGAAATTTCCGAAATCGAAAGCATCGGCGATGCTTGCTACAACATGTCCCGTTCCATCAACCGCAAGTTCCGCAGCAAGGAAGATTTCACCGAAGAACAGTACGACCATATCAAGCACATCATGCACCTTTGCGACAAGGCTCTGACGCACATGATTGCCGTGCTCGACGATACGCAGCAGGTGGATATCAACCATACGCTGAATCTCGAGAACGAAATCAACGATTACCGCAAGATTCTCAAGGAGAAGAACATTGTGGATATCGAGAATCAGAAATACAGCTACCAGATGGGCGTGCACTACATGGACGTGGTGAACGACTGCGAAAAGCTCGGCGACTACGTGGTGAACGTGGTCGAGGCTCATGTGAACAAACGCCTTACGGCCTAAGATTTTCGGAGTGTGTAAAGTTGTTGAGCCTGGCGGGTTGCCTGCCGGGCTCTGCTTTTACCTAAAAGTGAGTTGAGTTTGAGTTCGTGCGCCTTTCTGGTGCAAAATGGTCGCTTGTATTGGTTATGTGGAATCGATATTTGCTATTTTAAAGATATATGCGCAATTTTGCCTTTTCTCTTGTTGCCTGTGTGGCTAGTGTTTTTGTGGCTCAGTCCTTCGCCCAGACCCGTGACTTGTTTGCGGAATTCGAGGCAGAGGCTTCCCAGCAGTCCGCTGATTCCGTAAAGACTGTTCCTAGTTCGAGCAGTGTCGCTCCCGCGCCTGTTTCTTCTGCAAATCTTTCCAGTTCGGCTCCGGCGCCATCGTCAAGTTCTGTGGCGCTGTCGAGTTCCGTGGTGGTTTCTTCCAGTAGTGTTGCTCCGGCTGTCGCTCCGGTGGCCGATACGTCGGCTGTTTCATCTTCGTCGGCCCCTGTTGCCGCCGATTCCGCGGTTGCCGATTCGGCCAAGGTGGATTCTGCCAAGGTGGATTCGGCAAAAATAAAGGAATATGTTGATGCCGTAAACGCTTCTGTGGAAAAATCCAGAAAGCAGGATTCCCTTGCCGCGCTCAGTTCCAGCAGTTCCGAGCAGGCTCTGCCGTCTTCGAGCAGCATGAGCCGTCGTGACCTCCTTGGCCCGGTCAAGGTATCCAAAGTTCATAGTATCGACGAGATGAAGGGTAAGTACAAGAGCCCGCGCAAGGCCCTGTTCATGTCTTTGGTTGTTCCGGGAAGTGGCCAACTCTATGTGGGCGGTTCCAAGTTTACCTATGCCCGTGGCGTGGTTTACCTGGCTCTCGAAGCAGGTCTGTGGGCTGGTTGGTATTATAATTCTGTGTACAAGTACGACAAACAGGTGGACAAGTACAAGAAGTTTGCGGATGAGCATTACTCCATTGGTCGTTACGAGAACAGCATGTATGATTTGTTCACTTCCCTGGACGATGCAGACCAGGATTCCCGCTTTGTCGAACGGTACATGAGCAGCCGTGAGGCCTTCTGCGAGGCGCTGTACGGTTCAAGCAACAATCGCGGTTGCTACACCAGCAAGTATCTCCCGTACGAAAAGGAAACCGATCACAAGCGCTATTTCGGTGACAATCCTCGGAAATTGAAGAAAGAACGCAAGGGTGGGTTCTACGAACCGTCCGAAGTGTATCAAATGATTGGCGGTGCGACATATGTGCTTGGCTGGGACGATGTGGACAGCGTGGCGCTTGTCGGCTCGCTGGACTTGGGAGACCCGAATTCGGAAACGATTGCTCTGGGGCAGTCCAGTAATCGCGACAAGTATCGTTCCATGCGTGAAGAAGCGAACGACTTGGCCGACATGCAGGCGTGGTTCATCGGCGGCCTGATTCTCAACCACTTGGTTTCTGCTGTGGATGCTGCCCTTACGGCTCATTCTCACAACAAGTCCTTGTATGAGGAAGACGTTTCCTGGTACGACCGTCTGCATTTCGATAGCAGATTTTCCTTCTTTAACGGGTATGGCGTGGATGTCCGCGCTTCCTGGGGATTCTGATGCGCCTTTTCTTGCTTGTCTTGCTTGCCGCCACGTTCGGCTTTTCCCAGGTCGTGATTTCGGTTGACGAGAATGTAAGTCGTAACCACGACAAGAACCTTTTTCTCGGGTTAGGAGCTTCGGCTCTTCTTCCGGGTATGGGTGAATATTATCTGGGCGAACAGAAGATGGTGCGTCCCTTTGTCTGGGTGGATGCCGCTCTTTGGATTACGGCCATCAGTTCTTATGTCATCGGGAATCGTTACATTTCGTCTGCGCACGATTATGCGGTGCGGTATGCCGGCCTGAATACGAACAGCAAGGATGTTTCGCTCCTCAATACGGTGGGGGATTATCGTAGCCGTAGCGGTGTTGCTGGGCAAAATTCTTCTCCGGATATGGACGAAGACTACAACCAGGCGATGATTCGCTCCGGGAAGAAGATTGACGACGAATTTGATTCCAGCATCCAGTGGGACTGGGGTGCCAGCGACAATCCTGAAACGACCGAACATATCGATGAATATAAGGACCGCTTGAGCCATTACCGTGTTTCCCGTATCGTATTTCAGGTTTCTGTTGGCGCCCTGGTTCTTAACCGCGTGATTTCCATGCTGGATGTTATGCGTGTTTACCGTGCGACATCTTCCAGATCTTTTTCTGAAAGGGTGCATTTCTTGCCTGAGTTTACAGAAGATGGAAGCGGCCTGAGCGTGAATGTGAAATTCTAAATATAGATTCAGGTGTCGTGATGAAGCCAGCACTCTTTATTGCGTTACTCTGTTCTTTACTCACGGTTTCTTGCAATAACGATATTTATTTGGAAACCCCTGAAACCGACGCGCAGGGCCCAAAATGGACCTGGATTCCCTACAATTCGGACCATTTGCGTATTACGGGACGGGGTAATTATGAAAAAGACGATTATGTGATTCTGTCGTGGTCTTCGTCTGCCGTTACGGTCGGTTTTGTCGGAACGGCATTGGAAATGAAAATTTGGACGAATTCGGTTGTTTATCTGGATGTCTTTGTAGATAAAGAAGATGATCCGTCCTCTGAAGTCGAATACATCAATTCCGGTGATTCTTCGTCGATGGTGCCGGTTGTGTCCGGCTTGTCCTATGGCCCTCATATCGTTACTTTATATAAAAGAAGCGAAAGCAATGTGGGAGATTTGTATTTCTATGGCTTTCGCGTGCTGGGGCGTGCAGAAAAGAATCTTTTGCCTTCCGTGCCTAAACGGAAAATTGAGTTTATCGGGAACTCTATAACTTGTGGTGCGGATGTGCTGATCCCCGACCCGACTATGGATTCGAAACTCACTTATGAAAGCTCGTATTATAGCTATGCTGGGCAAACTGCGAAAATCCTCAATGCGGAACCTCATGTCATTTGCTGTAGTGGGCATGGCCTTTATGTGAATATAGATGGATCGAAAACGGATCTTCTTCCTGTTGTATATAACAAGACGGGGACGCAGTCTATCTCTGCTGTTGCCTGGGACCACCGTAAATGGCACCCGGATATAATTGTAATAAACCTGGGAACGAACGATATAGCAAGTGGTCAGAGTGATTCTGCCCATTTTGTAAATGCTGCAGTTGATTTTATTCAGGAAATCCGGTCTTACCATGCGAAAGCAAAGATTGTGCTGGTGGACGGCCCGATGCTGACTGGAGAAAACAGGGCCAAATGCCGGCGTTATCTGAATGTTGTAAAAAAAGTTCTCAGAAGCCAAGGAGAGAAGGGATTATACCGATTTTCTTTAGAGCCGAAGGGAGACCTTGGTTATGGTATTTATTATCATCCGGTCAAGGAAGAGGCTCTTGCCGACGCCGAAAGTCTCAGTGCGTGGATACGCTCGGAATTTGGGTGGAAATAGGGAGAACGTTTTTTTCTAAATTTAAGGCCTAAAAAGTTGCAGAATGTGAGGTTTTGATGCAACCAAATAAGCCCGACATGCATCTAATGGGCGTGAAATCGATTTTTATCCCCATTTTTGTGTCTTTTTTCCTTGCTGCCTGTGGCGGTGAATCTGGCTCTGTGCCCAGTGGTAAGGGCGGCCCCGGAGCAGGCGCTCCCGGTGGAAAGGGTGGCCCTGGCGGCAGGCCGGCCCGCGAAATCGCCGTCGAAGGCTATATTGCCGAGGCCCATTCGGCGAATAAGACGTTCTCTGCAATGGCGACGCTTGAACCCATGAACAGCGTAGAGCTCACGGCGGCTACGTCCGGCAGGCTCATGAACCTTTATGCGAAGGACGGGGCCCAAGTGCAGAAGGGTGCGCTCCTTGCAAAGATTGACGATTCCGAACTCAAGGCGCAACTTAAACAGGCTGAATCGAACCAGCAGCTCGCACAGCAAAAATTCGACCGCGTAAAGACGCTTTTCGAAAAAGACGGAGCCACCAAGGCCGACATGGAAAGTGCCGAGGCTTCTCTCAAGTCGACTGAAGCTTCTGTGGAACTTATCAAGGCGCAAATTGCAAAGACCGAAGTCCGTGCCCCGTTTGCGGGCAAGCTCGGATTCGTGAACGTGTCGGTAGGGGCTTGGCTCACGACGGGAACTTCGATTGCCACCCTCAGCGATGTGGAATATCTCAAGGCCAAGTTTGCGCTCCCGCAGCGCTATGCGTCTAGCCTCAATGTGGGCGATGCTGTCGATGTCAAGGACGAAGAACGCAATATTTCCAAGTCGGGCGTGGTGAAGGCGCTCGAGGCTTCGCTTTCCGAAAGCAGCCGTACCCGCCGGGTGATGGTGGAGGTCGACAATGCGAATGGCGAGCTTTTGGCAGGTTCCTATGCGAAGGTGAATGTGTCGATGCAGTCGGGAATGGCTAAGAGCATACCGATTCCGGCAGAAGCTTTTACGCTGGATAAAGATGGCGCTTACGTGTTCGTGGCGACTGGCGGCAAGGCGAAAATCAAGCATGTCGAAACTGGCCTCCGCACTCCGATTGCGGTCGATGTGACTTCGGGCCTCGACGAGGGTGATACCGTGATTACCTCCGGCCTGATCAGTTTGCGCGAAGGGACCTCGGTGCGCATCCGCGAAATCCGCCACAATACCGATTACGAAGTGGAGTAGGGGAGCGATGAGTGTAGCGAACCTATCTGTACGTCGCCCGGTGCTCATGACGGTGATGGCGCTTGTCATCATCTTGCTCGGTGCTTTCGGCGCCTCCAACTTGGGCGTGCGTGAATACCCGAACGTGGACTACCCGCTTATCCAGGTGCGTACATCTTACCCCGGTGCGAACGCTGCGGTGGTGGAAGCCGAAGTGACCGAAATTTTGGAAGCGTCCATCAATAGTGCGTCCGGTATCAAGGCGCTGACCTCTACGAGCCGCGATGGTTTCTCCTTCATCAACATTGAATTTGAAACCGGCATGGATTTGGAAGCGGCCGCGAACGAAATCCGCGACCGTGTGAGCCGCGTGCGTCGCAGGCTCCCCGACGACGTGGACGAGCCGACGGTTTACAAGTCCGATAGTGACAACGACCCGATTCTGATGGTGAGCCTCGTGAGCGACAAGCTCGACCCGATGGAAGTTTCGGAAATCGCCAATAACTTTGTGAAGGAACGCCTGCAGACAATCAATGGCGTATCCGAAGTCGCCATTTGGGGCGAGAAGCGCCCGACGGTTCGCTTGTGGATTGATCCGGTACGCTTGCAGGCGTTGGGTGTTTCCGGTGCCGAGATGTCGGCTGCGCTCAAGAAGGGTAACCTGGAACTGCCCTCCGGTTCTATCGAAGGGAGCGAGACGACGCTTTCTATCCGCACGCTGGGTCGCATTTTGGACCCGAAATCATTCGAAAACATTGCAGTAAAGACGGCTGCCGATGGTACGGTCATTCGCATTTCGGATGTGGCGGATATCCATTACGAACCGAAGGATACGCGCACAGGCTTTAGGCGCAATGGCAAGAACTCCATCACGCTTGCGTTGATGGCGCAGCCCGGTTCTAACCACGTGGAAATCGCCAACGAATTTTACAAGCGCGTGGAAGATATCCGCCGCGAAATTCCCGAAGGAGTGCAAGTCCTCTATGGTCGCGATACCTCGATTAACATCCGCGCATCCATCAAGGAAGTGGTGCAGACCATCTTCATCGCGTTCTTGTTGGTGATTGGGATTATCTTCGCGTTCCTGCGCCAGGCGCGTACGACGCTTATCCCGATGGTGGTGGTGCCGGTCGCCGTTATCGGTAGCTTCTTTGTACTTTACTTGTGCGGGTTCTCTATCAATGTGCTGACCTTGCTTGCGATGGTTTTGGCGATTGGCCTTGTCGTGGACGATGCCATCGTGATTGTGGAAAATATCTACCACAAGATTGAAAAAGGCATGACTCCTAAGCAGGCGGCCGTCGCAGGCACGAACGAAATCTTCTTTGCCGTGATTGCGACTTCGGTGGTGTTGATGGCGGTGTTTGTGCCGGTGCTGGCCCTTGGTGGAACGACCGGCCTTCTGTTCCGCGAATTCGTGGCGGTGATGATCGGGACGGTGTTCCTCTCAACATTGTGTGCACTCACGCTTTCGCCGATGCTCTGCTCCAAGTTCCTCAGCCGCCAGAAGCAGGGCTGGTTCTACCGCATTACCGAGCCGTTCTTTGATTGGATTAACCGCGTTTACGCAGTGTTGCTCGGATTGTTCCTCAAGTTGCGCTTCTTGCTTTTCCCGATTGTGGCGGGCCTCCTCGTTGCGGCTTATTTCTGCTTCAACAACATGAGTAGCGAAATGGCTCCGACGGAAGACTCCAATGCGGTCATGGTGAACATGAACATGCCCGAGGGCGTGACGCTCACGCGTACCAAGCGCATGGCCGATGCCTTTGCCGAAGAAGTCATTGCGCTTATGGATACCAACGAGTATTCCGAAATCCAGGCGGGTGCGTGGAATGCGGGCAACTCGAGAATGCGTATCTTCTTGAACGACGACAAGAAGGCGCGTCGCCCGCAGAGCGAAATTGCGCGTGCCATCCAGGTGCTCGGCAACGAATACCCCGACTTGCGCGTGATGGTGTTCGAACCGCAGAGTATCAGTACGCAGCGTGGCGGCCTCCCGGTGCAGTTCGTGCTGCAGGCTCCGAACATCGAAATCTTGCGCACGCTTGTGCCCAAGTTCGAAGAAGAGGCGAGCAAGAGCCCTGTGTTCAGCGTGGTGAATACGAACTTGCGCTTTACCAAGCCGGAACTGCATATCGAGATTTTGCGCGACAAGGCGAACGAAGAAGGCGTGTCGGTGAACGACATTGCCCAGGCGGTGCAGCTTGCGATTAGCGACCAGAGTTACGGCGAGTTCTACAAAGACGGTCGCCAATATGATATCATCGGCGCGGTGGGTTACCAGTACCGCAGCATGCCCGAGAACATTTCGATGCTTACCGTCAAGAACGGCAAGGGCGAACTCGTGAGCCTCGATAACTTCATCACGTTCAGCGAACAGTCCGCATCGCCGTCGCTCCCGCGTTTCAATCGATTCTCCGCAGCGACTATTCAGGCGGGCCTTGTGCCGGGCAAGACGATTGGTGACGGCGTCGAAGAAATGCGTCGCATTGCAAAGCACCTGTTGAAGGATTACCCGAACGTGAGTACGGCGTTGAGCGGGTCTTCGAAGGAATTCGAGGAAAGCTCCAGCGGCCTCTATATCGTGTTCCTCCTGGCGCTTGCACTTGTTTTCCTCGTGCTTGCCGGGCAGTTTGAAAGTTTCCGTGCCCCGTTCGTGATTTTCTTTACGGTGCCGCTCGCCTTGGCGGGTGCGCTTGCCTTCTTGTTCATTACGGGCCAGACGCTCAACATCTTCAGTGAGATTGCGCTGATTCTCTTGATTGCGCTTGTGACGAAGAATGGTATCTTGATTGTGGAATTTGCGAACCAGATTGCAGCGAATACGGGCTGCAGCAAACTGGAGGCGGCTCGCCAAGCGGCGGAACGCCGCTTCCGCCCAATACTTATGACAAGCCTGTCAACAGTATTGGGCGCGGTGCCCTTGATTCTCACGGGCACCCCGAGCCGCATCGCGATGGGCATCGCCATTGCAGGCGGTCTCACGTTCGCGACGTTCCTCTCGCTGTTCATCGTGCCTGCGGCGTACAGTTTCTTTGCCGGTAAGGTCGAGTCCACGAACACCATCGACGCGAGCAAAATGGCATAGCAGGCTCGGGGCATGAGGCTCGAGGCTCGGGCCTCCTAAAAACCCCTATAAACAACTTTGTATCCTCCGCGCTAAAACGCGAAAGAATTAAATTTCCATTGAAAATCCCTAGATTCTAGCCTCTAGCCCCTAGATCCTAGTCTCTAGACCCTAACCACCGTCCTCACACCTCAAAGCGAAGCGAGCTAAATATGGCCGAAAATAAAGCAGAAAAATTCGTTTTCTACATGTACAAGATGACCAAGTCGTACCCGCCTAACAAGGAGGTGCTGAAGGACATTTCCTTGAGCTTCTATTACGGCGCAAAGATTGGCATCATCGGCCAGAACGGTGCCGGTAAGTCGACGCTGTTGCGCATTATGGCGGGCATTGACAAGGAATTCCAGGGCGAAGCCTGGATTGAACCGGGCCGCACTGCGGGCTACCTGCCGCAGGAACCGCAGCTCGACCCGAACTTGACCGTCAAGGAAAACGTGATGCAGGCCGTCGCCAAGAAGCAGGCCGTGCTTGATCGCTTCAACGAAATTTCCATGAAGTTCGCCGAACCCATGGAAGACGACGAGATGAACAAACTCCTCGACGAACAGGCGAAGCTTCAGGACATCATCGACGCTCAGGACTTGTGGAGCCTCGACCGCAATATCGAAATTGCAATGGATGCTCTCCGCTGCCCGCCGGGCGATTGGCCGGTGACGAACCTCTCCGGCGGTGAAAAGCGCCGCGTGGCCCTCTGCCGCTTGCTCCTCGAAGAACCGGATTTGCTGCTCTTGGACGAACCGACGAACCACTTGGATGCCGAAACGGTTGCATGGCTTGAACGCCACCTCCGCGAATACAAGGGCTCCGTGATTTTGGTGACCCACGACCGTTACTTCCTCGACAACGTGACGAACTGGATTTTGGAAATTGACCGCGGCCGCGGCATTCCTTGGGAAGGCAATTACGCTCAGTGGCTCGACCAGAAGCTCGAACGACTCCGTGGCGAAGAGAAGGGCGAATCCGACAGACAGAAGCGCCTTGCCCGCGAACAGGAATGGGTCAAGCAGAGCCCGAAGGCGCGCCAGGCCAAGAGCAAGGCCCGTCTCAAGGCTTACGAGGAATTGCTCGCCGAAGATTCCCGCGAACAGATCAAGGTGGCGCAGATTCACATTGCAAACGGCAAGCGCTTGGGCGATATCGTTATCCAGGCGGAACACTTGCAGAAGGCCTTTGGCGACAAGGTGCTGTTCGACGACTTGAACTTCAACCTGCCGCGCTCCGGCATCGTGGGCATTATCGGCCCGAACGGTGCAGGTAAGACGACTTTGTTCAAGATGATCATGG
>Ga0310690_10001267_pt1 | contig 45769 bp, 48 predicted proteins | sample AusTroGonzalo_MG_2_FD_207661 | JGI IMG/M metagenome (GOLD analysis project Ga0310690, IMG submission 207661) | Bovine rumen microbial communities from tropical cattle in Woodstock, Queensland, Australia - Gonzalo_04 (v2) (version 2) | ecosystem: Host-associated > Mammals > Digestive system >... | reverse complement strand
CTCCGGCGAAAACGTGCCGGATCAGGCGAGCTTCGTGCGGAACACCATCGTTTACAGCGGCGGCACGGCTTATGCCGTCACGCTCGGTTATCGTGGCACCCTCAATGTCAGCGAAGGCGGCATCGCCAGCGGGGTCACGGTCAATAGCGGCACACTAAATGTGTCCAGCGGTGGCTCGGCGCTCGCCGTTACATCGAACGCGGGCGCAACGGTCAATGTGCTGCCCGGCGGGTACATCGAATACGCATAATAGGGAGGTCAACATGTGGATCAAAGACGGACAGATATACACGAGCGGCGGGATCGTGATTGACGGCAAGCGGTACTGGTTCCCCACCGCCGAGCAGTTCGAGGCGGCGGGATACCATTGGGAAGAACCGCCGAAGCGGTACTCGAAGCTCAAGGTGATACGCGCGCTCGGCTCCGCATGGGAGGCGAAGAAGCTCCAGCTCGAACAGGCGGGTTTGTGGGATCAGTTCGTCGCTGCGGCGTTTCTCGCGGAGGACGACCCCGCGTTCGCGGCGGTGCTGGCGACGTTGACGCCGGAAGAGCGCGAGGCGCTGGAAGGGTGCGAATACGATGAATAACTTTCACGCCATGCAGTTCGGCGGGATGAACGACTGGATCCACCCCGACCTGCTCGACGCGAAGAGCGCGGTACTGCTTCGGGACGCGGAGATCGGCAGCGGCAAGATCGCCGCCGCCACAATGCCGCGGGAACTCGCCTTCACCAGCCCGGAACAGCTGGGGCACTACGGCAACAGCTCGCGCAGCGTCGTCAAGTGGTACGACCGCTACTACTGGAGCGTCAACACCGCCACCCAGTCGCCGTACTACGGCGGCGATCAGGAGGCGCTCGGCGTGCCGTTTCCGCTCGTCCAGCCGACGATCACGCCGACCGCTCCGGGCGCGGGCGAGGACGGTTTGACCGGCAGTTACAAATACTGCCTCTGTTACGTCAACGCGAACGGCTGGGAGGGCGCCCCCGGGAGTTTGAACGAATACGAGGTAGCGGCGGAGTTGAGCGGCGAATGGGGAAAGGTCACGCCGGGCGAGGCATTTCCCGATGGCGTCGCTTACGCCAAAGTGTACCGGACCACCGCCGGCGGCGCGGATTTCTACTGTGTCGGCGAAATGCAGCCGACCGACGAGTATCTGCTCGACACGGTTTCGGACGACGACGCGGTGATGATGGAGAAGCTCGCCAGCGAGGACAACTACCCGCCGCCCGACAAAGGAAAGTTCCTCACCGAATCGGGAGGGGTATTCTTCCTCGCCGTCGGCAGCAAGCTCTATTTCTCGAAACAGGGCAACCCGCACGCCTGGCCGGTATTGAACTACATCGGCATCGACGACACCGTGACCGGGATCACGCCGGAGTTTCAAGGAGTGCTGGTATTCACCCGGAACAATACCTTCCGCATCGTCGGCGCCGACGACGTGGCGACGATCACCAAGTCGCTCATTCCCGGCAATCAGGGCTGCGTCACTTACCGCAGCATTTCGCACGTTTCCAACGCCCCGGTGTGGCTGTCCAACGACGGGATCTGCCTGTGGAACGGGGAAAGTATCGCGGTGGTGAGTTTTCAGGTACTCAAGACCGCAAATCTGCAGGTCAAGTACGCCTGCGCCGCGAATGATGTCTATTATCTCTTTTTGCTCAACGGCGCGATAGTATTCGACCGGCGGAACGGCGACGTATTCCGCAAATTGTCGTACAGCTGCGACTACGCATGGTACGACGCCGACACCGACCGGATGTATCTGCAACGCGGAGATCATATACTGCTGCACGGCGCGGGCGAAGGCGGGCGGTACGAATACCGGTCGCCGTACATTGGCGGCAGTTTGTCGGTGATGAAGAATTACTCGTCCATGCTGGTCGAGTGCGGCGGCGCCGCGACGGTGGACGTCAAACTCGACGGCAAGGATCACTTTAAGGTGCAGATCCCCCGCGGCGGACGCGAGCGCATCAAATTTCCGCACGGCAGCATCGGGCGTTTTCTGCAAGTCGAAATAGTCGGGACCGGAACGTTGAACGAAGTCGCAGTAGTGTACGAATAGGAGGTAAAAATGGAAGCGGAGATAAAGAGGTATATCGATCAGCAGATCGCCAAGTTGAAGAAGGAGTTGCTGGCGACGATCCGCAGGCAGGGGTAATTGCACAAAGTGGAGCATCAAACACCTTCAATAATAAAAAGAGGTGGTGAATCATGGGAAAAATACAGGGTCAGGGAAGTTCCAGTTCGTCCAGCGGAAAAACTTCCGAATCCGCGCTCAGTCAGGAGCAGCTGAAGATACTGCAGAACCGGGAACAGCAGTACAATGAGTGGTTTTTCCCGGAACTGCAGAAGTCTGTCGCACAAACGGATGTCAACAGCGAAACCGGACGGGCGACGATGGCACTGGCCGCCAATAAGGTCAACACCGCCTTCGACACCGCCCAGAAGCAGACCAACCAGCAGCTCGCGCAACGGGGTATGCTCGGGACCGGCAACGGCGGCGTCGGCGCAGCGCTCACGGCACAAAACAACCGCGCCCGGGCCGCGGCACTGGCCGAGGGGTATTACAGCATGCTCGCCAACGCCAACACCCAGAAGGCGAACCTGCTGCAGATCGGGGCCGGATTGATGCCGCAGCCGACGCAGTCGGCGCAGTATCACCAGAAAAACTCTTCGGACGGGACCGGGTGGGGGTTCCAGTTCTGATGAGAACTCCGGCAAAAGTTTGTCGGATGACGGGAGACGGCGACGATCTGGTGTCGCTTTCGAATTTGCTGGTGGAGGATCATGTATTTCGGGCGCTGGATCCGCGATTGCGTTCCTTTATCGGCGTGCATCGGCTCTTTTGCGGGATCGCTTCGGGCGCGATAAAGGCGTATGCGGCGCTCGGTGACAAAGGGGAGTTTCTCGGGTGTTTCTTCGGCGCGCTCAACTCCGATGCCGAATTCGAGGGACACGCGCTGTTTCACCGCGGCGTCGATGTCGCCGCGGTCGAAAAAATGACCGAAGCGGAGATGCGACGGGACTACCGGGAGAATTTTCAAATCGAGGTGACGACGCTGGCGGGGTGCATCCCGGTCGAAAACCGCGCGGCAAACCGGATGGCGCGGCGCGCCGGTTTCAAACTGGATCATATATCGTCCGACGAAAAATACAAAATCTGGAAAAAGGTGTTGTGATATGGGTATGGTGGGATCGATGCTGGCTTCGGCTGCCGCTTCGGAGTTGGCTTCCGGCAACGGCGGCGGAATACTGGTGAACCGGGCGCAGAGCGCGGCGCAGAAAGGGGAACAGACGGCGGAGGTGAACGCGCAGCAGGCGGCGCAGATGCAAACCGCCTCACAGAACACGGGGCGTAACAGTTTTGCCCAGAACTTCTATCAGGGCATGGCGACGAACAATCCCGTCGTGCAGTACGCTCCGGACGGGAAGAGCGTCGATTGGGGCGACACCTTGATCCGTGCCGGCGGGCGATATGCGCAGCGCAATCTGCTCGACGGCATCTCCATCGAAGACGGAAAAAACAAAATGGCGGATATTTTCGCCGCGTCAAAGTGAGGGCGTGATAAATGGCGGATAAAACGGATCTGGCGTGGAATTTTTACGACGACGAGGATGTTTCGATACCAGGGCAGAGCGCGCCCGCCGCGGAAGCGCCGTCGCGTTCCTTCGGCGAGGTGACGCAGGATGTGCTCAGCAGCGCCGTCGATACGCTTGCCGCCGGCGGCGACGGGCGCCAGATCATCGGCAGTATGCTCCAGGCGGGTATGGGGACCGATCGCTACATGGCGCAGAAGCGCATCCTCGCCAATCAGGCAAAACTGAGCGATCTGAAGGTGCGCGGCGCGCAGCGGGCGGAGCAGTACGAGATCGAGGACCGCCCGATACAACAGAACATGCAGAGGGCGAAACTCGCACTGACCAATCAGCAGGTCGAATTCAACCAGCGACGATTGGATCGGGATGCCTACGATCAGGATATGGTGCAGGTCAATAAAGATCTCGTCAGCATGGTCCGGCAGCTGCCGGAGGTGCAAGGGATGTCGGAGCAGGAGATCGCCGCATTGCTTGCCAGCCCCGCCGGTCGGCAGATGGCGGAGTTCATGTACTGGGGACGCCTGGCGCTCAACTCGCGCAAGGATCCCGAGGCGTGGGGACGTTTTCAACGGCAGGCGGAGCAGTCGGGGTGGTCAGTGATCGAGAAGGACGGCGGGTATGCGATCCGCCGCGGCGACGTCGTGGTGCCGCTCAACGAGATGACCGGAGAAAAATTGTTCAAAACGGTGCAAGGACAACTCGCGCAGGAGGCCGCCGCCCGCGCGGCGGTGTCGTTGAGCGCCACCAGCGGCAACACCGTCGCGCGGCTGCGCGCCGATTGGGTGAACCAAAACATGGAATATGCGGGCGGAAGCGCACCCGCCGCCACCAATCTTTACAACAACATCGTCAAAGGCTTCACCCCGGAGCAGCGGATGATGATGGTGTTGCGGCGCGATCTGCAGGATCTTTTGGATCATTCCGACGACCCAGAAGTTATGGCCCGGGTGCAGATGCTGCTCAAGCCGGACGGCGCGGGTATGACCATACTCGACCGGCTGGGATATAAGGTCCAACTGGACGGAGAAAACCCGCTCAACTCGCGGATCATACAGAACAACCCCGACGGCAGTACGGTTTCCATGAGCTTGCCGCTGTTCCTTGAGGAGATCAAGAAGCGCGACACCGGCACGCAGATACTCGAAAAGCAGGGGCAGGAACTGAAAAATCAGTACGAAGAACAGCAGAAGATCAAGCTCATCCAAAACACGGAGCAGTTGACCCGGCAAAATGCCCAGGGAATGAAACAGATCGCCACCGGTTCCGCCGCGAGGGTACAGTTGAAATACGGGGACAAGATAAAGGGACTTTCCCCGGCTTCACAGCAGGATGTCGGCAGCAGCAGCGAAATGCGGACGCTGGTGTTTGCGGATATGCTGGAACAGGCGAACGGAAACCCCGAGCTGCAGAAGCAGATCATCAAACAATCCGGCGGCAAGTTTTTCGAGAAGGACGGCAAGACCTTCTTCAAATACGGCGAACACGAGGAAATGGAGCTCACCCCCGAGAACGTCGAAAAACTGCGCACCTGGAGCGAAGAACGGGTGGACAATCTGATCGACGTGAGCGGAGCGGTGGGGCCGAACTCCAGCGAGTATGCGCCCTTCCTGACCGTGGAGCAAAAGTATGCCGCCCCCTTTGTCGAGGCCTTCGGCGGAGACCGGCAGGCGGCGTACACCTGGCTCAAAAACAACACTCCGCTCACCGGGCGGGAAACGGCGTACATGGATCTGCGGCAGGATCTCGACATGCTGCTGCAGCGGCCCGAATGGAAGAAGGAGTTCTTCGAGAAGAATACCCCCGGCTCGAACCTCGCCGACGACCGGATATTCAAGGTCACCGGGTACAAGGTGTCTCGAGGCAAGAGTGGAGTGAAATTTTACAAGGAAGACGCCAACGGGAATTGGTCGGAAAGTCTGACCTTCGACCAGTTCCTGCAAAAGGTCCGCGCTTCGGATACCGGGACCAAGAAGGTCAAGGACACCATGGATAAGGGTATGCTTGCCGCCAAGCAGATGGCGCAGAAGCAGCAGGCAAAAGGCGGCGGTAAAAAAAAAGGCAATGACGGGGGAGATGAAAACGGACCGACGGGAGAGTTGTCCATCCAACAGGTAGATGCCAGCGTCAATACGGCCAAGGTTTTTTATGGAAATGACTTGACCGACACAAAAGTCCCCCAGGAAAAAAGAGGCGATTTTGCCAAGGATTTTGTAAATCTGCACTCACGGGCAACCAATAATATTCCGGGTGACGCTTTTCATTACGATCCAAAAGATGGCAGTTTTTCATTGGATGTGACCAAATTAACAGCGGAACAAACTCAACGGATGGCGGATGCCGAAGAACAGTTTGCAAAAAAATACGGACTGGACGTCAAGCAGGGGTTTTGGTATAAACTCAACAAACTCATAAACAACAAAAACGCGTATTTAAAAGCCTCACACAAAGGGCGCCCGGTGCTTGTGAGCGATGCCAAGGTTTTTAATATTTACACGGAACGGCGGAGGGGCACCGTGGCCCGAGTTGATGAACTGGTAAAAATGGGCTTTATCAATAAAAAAGACCGCGATAAAATTCTTGCAGCTTTTGAAATCGCGCCCAATGGCAATGATCTTTATCCAAACTTTACCCCGCAGAATTATGAAGAATGGAAAAAGGAATACAGAAGGAGAGCGGAGGAGAGAGGCGCCGAGATTGCTGAGAGGATAGAGAAAAAGGAAAAACAATATAAATATCAGGAAAATGCAATGAACGACCAATTGGGCGATACCACACGCCCGGGACTGTGATGCTATGGCAGACGGAACTTTGATTAAAATACCGACCCCGCTTCGCGGAAATGATTTTTTGAGACGCAATCCGCATGTGTTGTTGGAGAACATGCCATCCGGCAGGGAGCGCGACGAGCTTATTGCCAACATGCGGGCCATAGGAGAGCTGCCACCAGAGAGCGACGGACTATTGCGTCCCTTCCGTGCTGGGGCGCGCGGTGCTGTGGGCATGATCCGCGGCATAGGCTCCACCGCCGAAGAGCTGGGCATGGGCGACGCCCTGCGGGAGTGGGGCGACGATGTACTAAGAACCAATCAGCAGTGGAACCGTCCGGAGGATGTCGGCGTATTCGGCTACATCATGGACGCGGCGGGCAGCGGCGCCGGCAATATGGTCGTGCTCGCCCCGGCAATGACTGCCGATATGCTGTTCGGAACGCGTGGTGTGCTGACTTTTTCCACCACTTTTGCCACCAGCCTGGGCGACAATGTCAAACGCAATCGCGCCGCCGGGTACGACGAGGCCAAGGCGTGGACGCTCGCCGGGGCCGAATCCGCCGTCGACGCGACGATCGAAGTCGCGCTCGGTACGGTGCCCAGCGTCGGCAAGGCGATGAAGGGGATGACCTACGGCGGCAAGCGCGCATTGGTGCGCGGGATGCTCAAGGAAGCGGAAAAGGATATGGGGCGCTCCGCCGCGCGGAGGTTCTTTTACCAGCTCGCCAAAAACGGCGTCGAGGAAGGCACGGAAGAAGCGCTGCAGTACATCAACAGCTGGTTCTGGCGCGCTGTCGGCGGCGACAGGGACAACCGCTTCGATGTCGTGGAGATGCTCGACAACAGCGCGAGCGGCTTCATCGGCGGCTTCGGCATGGGCGCATTCGAAGGGGCGGTCACCAGGAATTACCGCGCCGTGCCCGCCGGTCAGGAGTTCTTCGGCAAGGTGCGTCCGTGGATGCCGGCCGAGAAGGCGGCACGAGCGGAAGCCTTGAAGCAGGGAAAGGAGAACTGGAAGGAATACCAGAAAACCGGATCCGGCCTCGTCGAAGCGGTCGCCGACGAATTCGGGCTCAATGTCCGCTTCTTCGACGAGGAAGGCGCGCCAGAAGCGAAGGACAGCAACGGCAATCCGACGAACGCGTGGTACGACGAAGAGAAAAACGAGTTCTGGATCGACCGCGCCAGCGCCGACGCCGACCCGCAGCAGTTCATGGGGCACGAATTCAAGCACTTCATCGACGAAAACTACCCGCAGCTCGCCAAGGAGTTCGACGACCTGATCGCCTCCGGGCTCACCGAAAAAGGCGCGGAGGCGGTCAACGACTACGACAAGGCGTACTCCGACGCCGGGCACAGGGGGCAAGGCGCGGCGGAGTTCATCGCCGACACCTTCGGTCGGCTATGGACCCAGCCGGAGACGTGGGAGGACTACGCCAAGGCGCTCGAAGAAAAACATGTGGGCATGGGCGAACGGCTGATGCAGGCGATCCAGAATTTCATCGATCTCATCCGCAAAAAGCTCAAACTGCAGGGTGACGCCAAGGCCAAGGAGATGTTCGACAATCTGGGCGAGCTCCGCAAGAAGGCGGCCGAGATCATGGCCGAGGTCCGGCGGCAGCAGGGGCGCAGCACCCAGGCCGAGAACGTCACCAGCGTCAACGGCAGCAGCACAGTACAGAGCGTCAAGGTATCGGAGCTCAACGTCGACCCGAAGCGTTTTCAGTTCAAGAGCAAGGCAAATCCCGTGACCGGCGTCGACGAGAGCAATCAGATCGGCGGCAAATGGGACGCGCGCGCGGGCGGCATCCTCTACGTCTGGGAGGACAAGAACGGCAAGAAGTACGTCGTCAACGGGCACCACCGCTTCGCGCTCGCCAAACAGAACGGCGTCAAGAACGTCAACGCGATCATCGACCGCGAGGCGGACGGCGTATCGTGGCAGCAGGCGCGGCGCAACGGCATCCTCATCAACATCAAGGACGAGCAGGGCGACGTGGCCGACTATGCCGAATTCATCCGCAACGAGAAGATGGACGAGCAAACCGCAAAGAATGAAGGTCTGCTCAACCGCAAGAAGGGTGCGGCAGGGTACGCGATCGGGCGGTACGCCTCGGACGATCTTTACGCATCCTTCAGGGCAGGGGACATCAACGCACGGAAGGCCGCGACCGTCGCCAATATCGCCCGCGGCGACAAGGCGCTCGAAAACGCCGGGATGCGCGCCGCGAAGAACATGAGCAACGAACAGCTCGAAGCGTTTTTGAAGATACTCAAGGAGCACGCCCCGCGGCAAAGCGAAGCGGCAGCGACCGGGGATCTCTTCGGCTTCGACGACAGCGCGATCAAGACCGCCGAGGCCGTCGCCAAGAAGGCGATCGAAAAAATCAACCAGCTTCGCGCGACGCTCAACGCCGCAAAAAACGCGATCAAAAATCCCGACGCCGCGGCGAAGCTCAACGTCAAGGTCGGTCCGCAGGCAAAAAAGCTTTACGACAAGCTCGCGGCGGAGCTGGAGAGGTGGCAGCATTACGACACCGATCCGGAACTGTATCGGCAGCTCGCCGAGGAAGCCGGGGTCGAGACGCCGGAGAAAACACCCAAGTTGGAGGCGGAAGCACCCAAGAAAGCACCCAAGACCGAGGAAAAAGCACCCCACCCCGAGGAAAAGCCCAAGGTCCCGGAGGCAAAAAAGGAAACCAAAGTCGAGGCGAAGAAGGAAAACGGCACGTCTTCCGGCAAAAAGCCCGACGGGTACGAGGTCGATATCAACGGCGACGGGACCGTGACGATACAGGGATACTCCGCTGCCGGTGGCGTTCCGGTCTACGATGCCCAGTCGAAGTTCACGGCGAACAACGCACTGGAGGCGTTGCAGTACATCAACAAGTACGAACTCAACGACTTTATCGACCCGGCGGTGCTGGACGCCCTTATGGACAAGGCGCAGAAGGAAGCCGCGGCAAAACCCGCGCCGCAGAAAGTCGAGGAAAAACCGAAGGCGCCGGAGGTGAAGAAAGAGGCTCCAAAACCGGAGGCTCCGAAAGACGAGATGCCGCGCACGACCACTGGCGAAAAACAGGCACCAGGCAAGACGGCAACTGTTTCCGAAACGGAAAAAGTTGCGCCGGACAAACTATCCCAGACGCTCCGGGAGGTCATCGACCTCAATGTGGACGGAAATTTGAAGCAGCAGCGATTGATCCGGCTGGCGAAGTCGTTCAACATGTCGGTCAAGGAAATTCAGGAGCGCTGCGAAGCCGAGGTTGTCGCCATGGCGCGCGAGATCGAGGCGGAGAACATCAGCGACGCCGAGAAGTTCAAAAAACTCGTCGCGCTCTACAACAAGCAGCCGAATTTCAGCAAGCGCACCAGCACCAGCATCGCCAATCAGGCGTATTCCACGCCTGCGCCGCTGGCGTGGTTGCTCGGCAAGCGCATCGGTCTGCACGATCTTGCCGTCTACGAGCCTACCGCGGGTACGGGGATGCTCACCATCGCGGGAGATGTCCGCACCACCGACGTGAACGAGATCGATACGCTGCGCCGGGATATCCTCGGACAGCAGGGATTTGCGAAGGTCACCTCCAACGACGCCAGCAAGACGCGCCCGAACAAAAAGTACGACCGCGTGATAATGAACCCCCCGTTCGGCGGGGCCGAAAAGGTCACGTTCGGCGGTTACACGTTATCGAAGCTCGACCACATCATCGCCGCCCGCGCACTGGAGGCGATGAAGGACGACGGTCGTGCCGCCATCATCATCGGCGCCAACACCGAAGGGGCGCGCGGCAGCGGACGGGCAAACTACTCCGACGCCGTGTTTTTGAACTATCTCTACAGCAACTTCAACGTCCGCGACAACTTCATCGTATCCGGAGACTTGTACCGCAAGCAGGGGGCGAGCTATCCCGTGCGCGTCATCACCATCGAAGGCCGTCGGGCGGAAATTGTGAAGACAAAAGCGCCGCAGACGGTTGAAATTATCGACAGTTGGGATAAATTGAACACGGTACTGAAAGGAGAGTTGACCAATGAACTTCCTGAACAAGGACGAAGTGCTGATCTTCGCAATGGGGTGGCTGGGACTGTACGAGAAGAACAGTCCGCCCAGGAGCAAAAGCGACCTGCTGCGGGGGATCAGACGATTGTGGATACGGATCGTCAAGCACCTGCGGAACCGCCCCGAGGAAATGAAGGAGTGGGAGCAGTGCATGAACGAAATGATACGGGACGCGGGCGGATGGGAGAAAATCAGCCTGGCGGACGGGACGTATCTGACACTGCTCGACCCGCTGGCAGCGACCAGTCCGGGATGGGGGCGGGGGACACTCGCGTTTCACGAGAATCTGGGGACGGAAGAAACGGAGACGGAAACGTATCTGACACCCGAGAGCGAGGAAGCGAAGAACCCGGAGGAACTGGCGAGCGAGCTCGCGGAAAATCTGATCGGACCGCTGTACGATCCGATCAGATAGAGGTCGGCGAAAAGCGCGGAGAACTCAACAACACCTATGTTCCCGGCAGCAGATCCACCAGTCACATGGATCTGGTCGTGCCGACCTTCATGGCCGACGCCGTGGAAAAATCGCTGGCATCCCTCTATGAGGAAGTCGGCGGCATCGACCAATTCGTCCAGAAGGAACTCGGCTACGCCACGCCCGAAGAGATGTACGCCGGTCTTGCCGACGCACAGGTCGACGGCGTCGCCCTGGCGATTCATTCGATCCAGAACGGCAAGGGCTTTGTGCTCGGCGACGCGACCGGCATCGGTAAGGGACGGCAGTGCGCCGCATTGATCCGCTGGGCAAAGCTTCACGGCATTACCCCGGTATACCTCACCATGGACCCGAAGCTTTTCAGCGACACATATTTCGACGGGCGGGACATCGGCAGCACCTTCAACCCGCTGCTCGTCGCCTCGAACGAAAAAGCAAAGATCGTTGATCGCGAAGATCGCGTTGTCCAGCGAATGAAAGGAAAACGGGACGCGACGTTCAGGGAGTTTCTGGACGGGCAATCCCAGCACGATTGCGTTTTTGTTACATACAGTCAGCTGCAGAAGGCCGGAAAACAGCAGACGTTTTTGCAGGACCTCGTGCAGACGCGGAAGTGTTTGTTTATCCTGGACGAAGCACACCAGGCGGCAGGAGATTCCGCACGCGGAAAATTCTTCTATGGCGATAACGGCATTCTGCACAACCCCAACGCCAGCGTAGTCTACGCCTCGGCGACCTTCGCCAAGCGACCCGACAACATGGCGCTCTATTTCCGCACCAGTATCGGCAACGCACTGGACAACATCGCCAACCTCGAAGAGGTGCTCACCCGCGGCGGCGTGCCGCTGCAGCAGATGATGAGCGAGGGGCTGGCAAGTAACGGCGAGATGATCCGCCGCGAACGGGATTTTACCGGCGTCAGCTTCGAGACCATCGTCGCGCTGCCCGACGGATCGGTCGTGGCCCAGACCGGAGAGCAGAACAACAGTAAATTGCCGGCGATGCAGCAGCTCGCGGAAAACTACGACCGCGTCGCCGACGTGCTCGGACAGCTCGTCAACCACAGCAACCGCATCAAGCGCGCGGTCAAGGAAAAGCTCAAGCAGGAGAACCGCTACGGCAGCAGCAACACGCGGGAAGACGTCGCCGTGCAGATGGCGTCGTTTTCGAGCGTCACGCACAACTACATCGCCCAGGTGCTGCTCGCGTCGAAGTGCGATATCGTCGTCGACCGCGCGATACAGGCGGTAAAAAAGGGAGAAAAGCCGGTCATTGCGCTCACCAATACACTGGAAAGTGTGCTCGGTACATACGTTGCCGAACACGGCATCCAGAACGGCGAAGAACTGCAAATGGGTTTTGCAGACGTCCTCGAAGCGGCGCTCGACCGGATGTACAAGGCGACTGAAAAAGACGATGCGGGCGGCAATGAGAAAATCAGCACGGCATTTACCGCCGAGGAGCTGGGGGTGGATAAAGCGGACGCCCGGATCCGCGAGGCGATCAACGACCTGCGCGATCTCAAGTTGCCGATATCGCCCATCGACTACATCAAGCAGAAGCTCGAAGCCGCCGGGATCAAAGTGGGAGAAATCACCGGGCGGACGCTGACCGTAGATTACTCGGGCGAAACGCCGAAGTTGTCGAAACGCGACACTGCGCAGAAGGACAAAAACAAGAACGTCAACGACTTCAACTCCGGCAAGACCGACTGTATTATCCTCAATCAATCCGGATCGACCGGGTTGAGTTTGCACGCCTCGGAACGTTTCAAGGATCAGAAGGTGCGCCACATGATAATGGCGCAGCCGAGCCTCGATATCGCCGTCGTGCAGCAGATGTTCGGGCGTATCCTGCGATCCGGTCAGGTTGTGTTGCCGTCGTATGAGATACTTTCGTCGCCGCTAGCCGCAGAGAAGCGCCCGACGATGGTATTGAGCCGCAAGCTGCAGAGCCTCAACGCCAACACCACCGCAAACAACAAGGGCGCAGTCTCGCTCGGGCTGGACTTCATGAATCGCTACGGCGATATCGTGGCCCAGCAGTTCCTCAATGAAAATCCGGATATCGCTTCATGGCTCGATCTCGACACCAACGACGACGCGACGAAGGGCGCCGACGATCTGATGACCAAGCTCACCGGCAAGATGGCGATACTGCCCGATGCGCAGCAGCAGGCGATCTACGACGAGCTGTCCGAACGGTACAACGATTATGTGGAGTTTCTCAAGAAAACCGGAAATTACGACCTCGAAGTTTCCGTTCACGACGATTGGGACGCCCGCACCGTCAGCGAGGATGAGTTGTCGCCGGGGAAGAAGGACGGATCCATGTTCGAGCAGCCCGTGACACTGAAGAAGATCAATATCCAGGAGCAGAAGAACATCCGTTCCGCCGCCGAGGTGAAGGGCGAGATCGAAAAGAACATCGGCGGCAATACGCTGGAAAAACTGGACGCCGCATTTTCGGGGATCAACGCCGCGATCGAAAACCTCGCGCAGGCCTACAGCGAAGAAGAACGCAGCGAAGGGACCGTTGCCGAAAGGAAAGAGAACTTCCGGAACACCGTCAACAAATTCACCAACTTCATACTGCGTTACAAGGGGCAGATGTTGGAGTTGAAGATCGGCGAGGATATCTACACCGGGACCGTCACCGGCTTCCGGCTGCCGAAAAAGATCGCGCCCAGGTCTCCTATTACCGCCAGCAAGATCGTGGTCGAATTCGCCGTGACCGATGCGGCGGGGAAACTTTCGATACCGTACAGCCGCCTCAGTTCCGGAGAGATCTCGTTCGGTCCGGTGTTCTTCGGTATCGACAGCTCCTTCACCGGCGAGAAAACCACGATCCGGACGGAGCGCTACGCCGTGACCGGCAATCTTTTGCGCGGTATCGAGTACGCCGAGGCCGGCAAGGTCGTATCCTACAAAACTCACGACGGACAGGTCGAAAGTGCGCTGCTGCTCCCCAAAACGTGGGAGCCGCGCCAGCTTGCCCGCGACCCGCGAAACGAGCTTCACAGCGTCAAAGATGTGATGGCGGAGTTGAACACCGGCGACGGACGCTTCTCAATGGTATCGGGGAACAACATCACCCTTTACAAGCGGTGGGGCATTTACGAGATCAGTGTTCCCAAGGCGAAGCGGACCGGCGGGGTTTACTTCCTCGATGAGCAGCTGCGCAATATCGTCGGCGATTTTTCGTCGGCGGGAAACCAGATGCGGGTATCGCGCCTAACCGAAGATACGCTCAAAAAAGCGATCGAACGGATACTGGAAATACCCGATTCCAATTTGCGGCGCATTGGTGATGCACGAAAATTTTCGCTCAAGCTGCCGCACCAGCAGGTGAACCCGATCCGGGAAGCGGGGGCGATCCGCGACCAGCACCAGGCGCGTATCGATCAAGAGTACACTGTGCGACCCAACACCGAGGTCAACCGCGACGCCGAGCGCACGATCGAGCGCTTCGGCGGAATACAGGGCGCCATCAATGCCATCGCCGTCGGCGACTACACCCCCATAAGCGATACCGCGCAGCGGGTGGTGCAGGTCGTGCTCAACAGCAAGGAGTACAAGGACAGCGATGTCGAGACGCGCGGCAAGATCGCCGACATCTACATCAACCACCTCGGTACCGAGGCCGCCCGCGCGCTCGCCGCGCGGCGTCTGGGGGCACTGAACCTCGCGGATCTGCAATCCATTCAGGCGCACGTCAACGCTTTTGTGGCGAAGATCGACCAAAAGAAGCCGGACAACAAACTCCGAGAGCAGATACTCAAGGAGTTCGGTTTCGATATCGACGCTCTGCCGGACGAGGTACTGAAAGACCAGGGCAAGCTCGACGCGCTGATCCGCAAGCTCGCCGCCGAACGCGCGAACCGCGGCGACAAGCTCTACGAATACTGGATCAACGCGATCTTGTCGGGTCCGTCCACCCATGCCGCGAACGTGCTCGGCAACACCGCAAACGCCGCGTATGAGCTCGGCATCAAGCGTTTCACCGAGGCGCTGATAAACACCGTCGCGCACAAGAAAGACGGCGCGACCTTCGGCGAGTTCAGGGAGATGCTGCACGCCATCGACTGGCGCAACGCCTTCCGGCGCGCCAAGCTCGCCTACGACTACGAAGCGCTCAGTGTGGACGGAGGTAAACTCGAACAGGTGCGCACCGCCATCGGCGGCAAGTGGGGGCAGCGAGTGCGCACCTTTACGCGGCTGCTCCGTGCCGCCGACGAATTCGCCAAGACGCTGATCCAGCCCGTCGAGGCGGCGGCCATGGCGTACCGCGAGGCCAACGCCAGCGGGTTGAAGGGGACGGAGCTGCGGACGTACATCGAAAACGCGCTCAAGGACGACACCAGCAGCGCCAACGAGTTCGGGCGGCAGCGGGCGTTGGAGCTGACCTTCCAGGAGGATCCCGGGGTGGCGGTAAAAGCGCTTATCCGGCTGCGGGAAAAAGGCGGAGCGCTCGGGTGGCTGCTCAAATATACGCTGCCTTTCATCAAAACCCCGACCAATATCCTCAAGCAGGGGCTGCGCAAATCTCCGCTTGGAACCGTAAATCTCGCGTGGGAGACCGGCAAGATCGCGCTCGGCAAGGGCAAGTTCGACAGCAAATATGTGTCGCGCCTCGCCGAACAATTGATCGCCTGGGGCGCGGTCGCCATGTTGATGGGCATGGATGACGACGACGATCTGCCGTTCCTCACCGGATCGTCGCCGCAGTACGGCAGCAATGAAGCGAAGTTCAAGGCGAACAAGATACCGCCGTACTCGATCCGCATCGGCGGAAAGTATTTCAGTTACAAGCGGATCGAACCCTTCGCCACCAGTCTTGCCGTACTGGCGGACGGTATGGCGGCTTTCCGCGCGGCGAAGCGCGGCGAGGATGGGACCAAAGTCATGCAGCGAATGATGGGCAACATGTGGCGCATGGTCGCGGAGAAAAGTTTCCTCGACAGCTTGGGCGAGATCAACCGCGTGGTGAGAGATCCGGAGCGCTCGTTGATGAACAGCGCCACCAATTTTGCCGCGGGGTGGGTGCCGAACTTCGTCCGGCAGACCTTGACCGCCTACGACGACAACGTGCGCGACACCAAGTCGCGCGCCAAGGGACAAAAATGGTGGGAAGATCAGTTCGATGTGTTCACCACGCGGCTGGGGTTCCAGACCGTCGCTCCGAAACGCGACTACTTCGGACGCGAGGTGAAGAAGGATAGCGTATCCGGTCCGTGGTGGCTGGCGCGCCTCATCCCGATCAAGTATGTTGACCCGGGCGAGAACGTCAATCGCGCCGAAAGGTTGATGATGCGCTACAATCAGGCGCACCCGAACGACGAATACTACCCCGGGATCCCGGCGTACTACTTCCAGCGCGACGGGCAGAAGCTCTACATGGAAGGCGCGAACTACGACGAGTTCCAGAAGCGGTCGGGCGAACTCGCGCACAAGCAGATAGAGAACGCTTTCCGTCACGGGCTGCTCAACGCGAGCAACCCGTCCGAAAAGGATATCAAGCTCATCAAGAAGATCTTCACCCGGGCGCGGAAAAATGTCCGCGATCAGATGTACAAGGAGAAAAAATACTCGCGGTGAAATGCTCCGGGCAGAGCATCACCGGGGGCGTCTTATGGAGGGAATACGCACACATGGGAATAAAAATCGAAGTACACCACACCGACGAACGCGGCGATTTCGCGCGGACGCTGTTTCCGCAGAAGTTCAAGTTCCGCGGGCATGTTTTCGTGATCCCGCGCGGCTTCGAGTTCGACGGGGCGAGCATCCCGCGGATGTTCCGCTCGTCGGTCGCGTCGCCGCTCGATCCCGAGACCGCCCGCGCCGGGCTCGCGCACGACTACATCTACCGCACTCAGCCGCACGGGTGGACGCGCGCCGAGGCCGATCTGATGTTCCTCTGCTTTTTGCTCGAGGATGGTCTGCCGGTCAACCGCGCGCTCAAGGCGTATCTGGCCGTCCGGCTCTTCGGCTGGATCGCGTGGCGGGAAAATCGAATGCGCCTCGAGGCCGAGGCGGACGCTTTGTGGCGAGGGTACGGAAAGTGAACGTCACCTGGGAGATGCTGGTCGGCTTCGTGTCGGTGCTCGCGGCGATCGGATCGCTCGCCGCATACCTCGCGCGGAAGTTCGACCGGCTCTCCGGACAAATCGGCAAGATCGACAAAAAGAAGGTCTCGCACAAAACGTGCATCGAACGGCGCAAGGAGTGTCCATGCGTCATTGAGTTCAACAAAAAACTGGGAGAAAAGTGAAATGGACAAGTGTGGAGAAAAGTGCGAAGTGTACAGCCGCGTGACGGGCTACTTCCGGCCGGTCGCCAACTGGAACAAGGGCAAACAGGAAGAGTTCAAAGAGCGGAAGACCTACCGCGTCGGCAAGGCGGTCGCGATCCTCGCCGCCCTGCTGGTGCTTGCGCTCGCGGCGGGGTGCACGTCGACGCGGAGCGTCACCATCACCTACGACAAGGACGGCAATATCGTCAGCAGAACGGAGACCAGCGACAGTATCGTCAAGAGCATCACCGACAGCACCAAGGGCAAGACCGTCGTCGCGTGGGAATCGGGATGGGCGGCGTACCTTTCCGCCTCGACCGCGACCGAGGAAGATCCGTCGCCGCATGTCAAAATGTTTGCGGGCAAAACCGACAAAGGCGTGATCTCGGCGCTGCCGAATCAGCAGGGATGGGACGGCATCACCAGTGCGATACTAGCGACGCACTACGGGCTGGAAGTTACCGCAACGGGGATCAAATCAGCGGGGGGTAAGGAGGAGAAAGCGGACGGCAAACAGCCGCCGGCTTCGGGGGCGGATGTCCCGCAATCTGCCCCCGAAAAATAAAAACATGCGGGTATGAAGGGGGAGTAATTATGGAAGTGAACGACAACAAATTCGTGGCGGGTGCCGGACCACGGGCATGAGTATCACCGGCTTGGCACTGGCGGGGCTCGACTTCGTTCGCAATGGCGGCGCCGGGCTGTTCGGTGGCGGAAATCAGCTCGCCGAGGCGCAGGCGAAAATCGCCAAGCTCGAGGCAGAGAAGTACACCGACGAGAAGATCACCCCGCTGGATGAATAGGCGGTCAAGAACGGAACCGCGATCGAGGCGCTCCGCACCGAGTTCAAGCTTCGCGCAGAACTCGACCGCAAACAGGCGGAGATCGACATTCTCAAGGCGACCACCCCGCTGAAAGAAATGGTCGTCGCGCAGGGCGTCGAGATCGCGAACCTCAAGAACACGGTCGGCAAGATCACCACCGTCGGCGTTCCGTCGAGCGCGGTCATCGGCGGCTCGACCACCGGTGCGTAATGTCAACCGGGCGGGCGGCGATAACTTCAAAGCCCGCCTTTCTTTAAGGAGCGAAAATGAAGCTGCAGGAATTTGAAGAAGGGGTCCGGTCATACTGCGAGAACCGCGTGATCCCGGAACTGAAAACGACGTTCGACAAGTGGATGTTGCGTGCTGCGCTGGCGGTAGCCAAAGAGCGCCCGGCGATCATCAGACAGAGGATCGTGCCGATACTCGCCGGAGTTGGACTACTCGGCGACGACGAAGATGTCGACCTCGACCTGTTGGAAAAAGTGGGAAAAGAGGCCTTCGAGAAGCAGCCGCGGCTGGACATCTGGAAGATCACGTTCAAGCGCGAGGACTTCTCGGACTTCATCCGTTTCCTGCACGGCGAACGTTAATCCTGCGACAATAACGCGACGATCCGCTTTTTGTTGCGGAGAAGGTTTTCCGGCGTGAGCCGGTCGAGCATACGCATTACGCGCTCTCGGGTCAACACCCGGGGGCTCGTTGCTTTTGCACCTGTAATGTACTCCGGCAGCTGTCGGAGATACTGGATCTTCGCCTCGCGTCCGGCGTGGTCCATGTAGTGCTTTGTCATTTCCGGGTTGAGGTGACCGACAATTCCCTGAACGATCGGGAACGGGATGCCGTGGACCGCCGCAAGATACACAAAGGTATGTCGGAATGAGTGAACATCCTTGACCGATACGATTCTCTTGTACCCCGGGATGGTTTTGCGCGCGCCGGTGATGCCGATCTCTTCAAAAAAAGCCTTTACCCCGTTGCTGATGTCGCCCGGTATGTGGTGATACATTTTTGCGAGTTCCGGAAAGACATATTCACTGTCCGGATGATCCTCGATCATCTGTTTGATGTGTCGATATAGCCCTGGCAGCATGGGAATATCTACCGAAACGCCGGTCTTTCTGGTGCGACGAATGGAAATATACCCGGTGTCAAGGTTGATCTGTTTTTTTGTCAGGTTACAGATGTCGCCTTCACGCAATCCGGTGGAAATGGCAGTCAGGCAGAGCGAGTATACCCATCCGGTCGCTTTGCTGCCAATCAGCTTCAGTTCTTCCGGAGTAAATGCCTCGCGCGGAATTTCCTCTTTTGCCAACAGGGCAATGTCGGCGAATGGGTTTTCGACAATGCCGTGATTCTTACCCAGAGCCTTGAAGATTTGTTTTACCATCAGCAGCCGCTTGTTCTTGGTCGCGGGTGCGCCCGGTTTGCTGCGCATATCAGCGACCCATTTTTGGGCGTGTGTGGGCAATACCTCGGATATTCTTTGTATGTTCGGGTAGTTTTGTTTTATGAACTCACAAAAGAACCGCAGGTTGTTGGAATATTCCTTTAGCTTCGAAGCACCGGCGCGGCAAGTTGCGGTACCGACAAAAGCATCCCAGATTTGAGCACGATCCAGTGGCAGTTCATGTCCGGCAAGTTTGCGCCGCTTGGTCTGCTCCCATACCATTTCGATAGAATGACCTTCACGCGCCTCGACTTTGAGACGGTTTTCGACTTCGGCTGCTTTGCTCTTTTCGTTGGATTTGTAACCGGTCGATCCACGATACCTGACACCTCCGATAACAAAATCATACTGCCAATAGTCGCCGCGAAGAAACATCTTTTATACCCCGTTGTCTTGTTTTGTGTTTTGTTTTTAATATAATCCAATGTCCCCACATTTTCCACCACATTTTTATAAAATAAGCAATAAAAAACGCCTACTACGGGCAGGGTGGTAAGTAAAATGCAGGGAATGGGCGTTGGTAAAATCGGTGCAAATTGTAAAAAATTTGTGCTTGATTATTTGATTTTACGCCACATTGGTGGCAAAAACACCAGTCCCCGCAAAAATCCCCACATTAGGGGCTTTTCGGGGGCTGGTCCCCACAGTTGTCCCCACAGTATTTGCGGGGCTGGGTGAACTGCACAAAGCGCCCTTCCGGCGTCCGCGTCTCGACGTACGGGAAGATCGTCCGGAGGCGCGGCCAGAAGCTCCGCGCCGACATCGGTATCGTGTTCGTGTGTTTGCACCACTCATTGTACCGGGTGTAGACCTCGTTCTTGTTCAGCCTGGTCGCCCAATGCGGGCCGCCGTTGCCGATCTCGTCCTCGACAAAGGAGATCAGCGGGTTCGCCATCGTCACCAGCTCGCGCGTCATCTGCGTCTGGTCTCCGGTTTCGGAGAAGCGCCCCTGTTCGCGCAGTATCTTCAGCCCCTGCAGCGCCCAATTGAAGATCCCGGGCAGCTCCGCCAGCAATGACGCCGTGATGTTCGGCTCCCGTTTGCGCTCGTTCGCTTCGCGCGGATCATCGACGAACTTGATCGGGAACTCCACAAAGCAGAAGCGCCGCAGGAAGGAATAATCCACTTCGCGCGCCGTGAGCATCCGGTTGGCACTGAAGACCATCTTGCAGAACGGGCGGAAGTCCACGAAGTCCTCGCCCTTGTAGCACCCGTTGATCGGGTCGCCAGCGACGATCGCCTTGAAGAAGCTCTCCGTCCCGGACACGTCCGTCTTCATATCGTTGCAGATGTTGACGAGACTGTTGAAGAGCTTGATCCGCTGAAAATCGCTGTTCAAAAAGGCGATCTCGATGTGGCTCGTGTTGTCGCTCCCGACCATCGCCTCCAGCACCGACAGTAAGACGCTCTTGCCGTTCGCCCCTTCGCCGATCAGGCAGAAGCACTTTTGATACCGCACGTCTTTCGTGAGGCAGTAACCGAACATTTCCTGCAGCAAATTGTGCCGCCCGAGGTCGCTGTTGGTGACCGCCTCGAGGAACTTGGTCCACTCGGGGCAGGTCGCATCTTTGTCGTAGGCGTAGGACAGTTGGATGGATGAAAAATAGTCCCGGCTGTGCGGCAGCATCTCGCCCGTCTCCACGTTGAACATCCCGTTCGGGAAATTCAAGAGCTCCTTGTGCGTATCGAACAGCTCGCGCCGGATCAGCTCCGCCTTGAGCAGCCGGTACACCCCGTCCACCGCGCGCGCCGTCCGAAAGCGCCCGAACAATTCGCCGATCTTCTGCCGGATCTCGAACTCGTTCCGACGCGCCCAGCGCGTCGTTTCGTACTCGTACCACCCCAAGCTGGGATGGTAAACGCAGTCGAACTTGCGCTTGAATTCCTCGACGATCACCAGCTCGCCCGGCGCCCGGTTCAAGCTCCGCCCGAGTTCCTTCAACCACACCGGCGCGAACTTGCCAGTCCGCTCCGCATCCGCGATCAGCTGCGCCACCGTCGGCCAGTCGAAGCACAGTGCACACCGGCGCAGGAAATTCGTCAGCTCCGTCCGGCGTTCGCCGTCGTTTTCCAGCGAGGCGATCCGGGAGATCCGCACCTCCTCCCACTTCTTCGCGGTCGCGAAGGCCTTTTCCATCGTCGCGCGGCACGGATCCGCCGCGTACAAGCTCGACAAGTCCACCTTGTCGCCTTGCCCGGCGAGGAAACACGCCGATACTCGGACACCCGCCTCGAAAAGCTCGTCGGCCAAGGCCGCCGTGAACTTCTGCCCGGCGTGCGTCTCGGGGTCGTAGTCCATGCAGACGATCACGTCGCGCCCTTTGAGCGCCGGCAAGAGATCCTTCTTCTGTTCCGCCGAGAACGCCCCCGTCACCGCCGTCACCACCGCGTAGTTCTCCTGCCAGCAGCTTATGGCGTCGAATATCCCCTCCGCCACGATCACCACCCCGTCGCGGCGCAGCGTCTCGAAGCCCCAGATCGGATGTTCGGAATACTCCGACCGGAAGAGTTTCATGTACTTCGCGTCCGCGTTGCTCGACGGCGCATCCTTCCACACCGAGGCGCGCCCGATGAGGTAGGTCGTCTTGCCGTTGCGCAGGTACGGAATCATCAGCCGGTTCACGAATGACAGTATCCCGCTGTCGGCGATCTGCTTTTGCTCGAAGCCCGCAGCTTGCAGGTACGGGCAGGGATTTTCCGCCCAGCCGATGCGGAGCGCCTTCACCGTCTCGTCGGTCAAGCCCCGTCCGCGCAGATACTCGCGGTGCTCGGGGCGCAGGCAGCTTTGATAAAATTCCGTCGCCTTGTCGAGGATCGCAAGGTAACTCCGGAAGACGATCTCGATCTTCGGCAGCGGTTCGCTCGTCATCGGGCGGATGCCGTAGGCTTCGCCCAGGTAGCGGATCGCCGCCCCCTTGTCGCCGTTGAACTTGTCGTGCGCGGCCAGGTCGATCACGTCGCCGCCGATGCCGCTCCCGAAGTCGTACCAGTCGCGCTCGTTCACCATCAAGCTCGATGTGTTCTTTGCCCCCGGCCGGAAGGATTTGCACCGACCACCCTGGATGTGGCTGCCGTGCTCCCGGCGCATGTACTCCGGGCAGGATACCCGCGCCTTGATCTCTTCGATGATCCCCGTTTTCATTCTATCCTCAAGATGTTTAGTGTGGTTTCGATCCCGTCGGATGGCTGTAAGCTCGGCACCCCGGACGCGAGAGCGGTCTTCACCATTGATGCCGAATACTTCACGAGTTTGCGCAAAGTTGCGAAGCGGACGAGAAAAAACGCCTCGCCGCCGTTGTTTTCGACGTCGGTCAGCGCCTTGAGCTGGTGCAGCGTCGCCTTGTCGAGCGGCCAGCGGTTGCGTTGGCACTCCTTCGCATCGAAGGCGATGAAGCGCCCCTTGTAGAAGATCTGGAAGTCGAAGCCGTGGCGCTCCACCAGCGTCCCGTCGATGAGTTGGCGCGGGTGGTTCTGTTGGCAGTGGATACCCCGCTCCGCATAGCGGGCGAAGAGAGCGCGCACTGCCAGCTCCAGCCCCTTGCCGCGATTTGCGTACCCCGTCATTTGTCGAACAAGTCCATGCCGAGTTGCCGCTGGTTGAGGTAGCGGTCGACTTCCGCCTCCAGCGAGCGGGCGTCTTCGAGCACGCTCCGGTCGCGGGTCTTGAAGTATTTCTTCTGGGCGGCGCGCATCTCGCGCACCATCTGTTCAAAAGTGTCAGTCATTTTGGGTCTCCTTGGGTTCAAAGTATATACCCGTCTCGCCGCAGTGATTAAAACCGGGGTAAGAGTTCCGCTCCACATGGCAATCCGCCGGCTCGCCAGTCACGGCATTGCGCTTTCTTCCACAACAGTAACGTCTTTTGGAAAAGCCCCAAGCGTCGCGCGACAAGCCGTCGTACTCCTCCACACAGTGCTTGCAGTCCTTGCAGAAGTTCATTTATCTCTACCCTCCTTGTTCACCTCCATCCACAGCCGGAGCGCGGCGGTCGCGGGAGTGGTGTCTTTTACACTGTCTTTGTCCGTGTAGCCGACCGCCCATGCTTCACCGAAAATCCGTTTTTCGCCCTCGTCGGGAAAGTCCGGCACAACAGCAAGACAAACTTCATTTTTATTGAATTTCGGCAGCGTCTCCAAAATCTCCGCGAGCGTCGGCGCGGGGGCATACGTTGTCCAGCCATTTTCGTTCGCCTCTTCCCGCGGTTGTACACAGGGTTCTCCACGGCACCAAGTTCTTGTCCAAACCAGCGCACTGTCCGCAAACGCGCCCTGCGGTATCTGCTGGCACAGTTCCAGCGGCGGCACAAGTTGCTCAAGGTTCATTTTTCCTTACCCTTCTCTTTGCGGTAGTCCGGGCAGCCTTCTTGGTGGAAGTTCGACCACGCAATCTTGTTCTTCCAGAAGTCGTCCGGGTGGAAGAACTCGTCATTGCGGGTGTTCCGCAGACAATCGAGCTTGGCACAGTCCTTCGCCGTGCAGAACGTCATATCCTTGTAACAGAGCATACTTACCCCCTATCCATTGCAAGATTGCTTTCCCTGCGGGTGCGAAAAGCACAGCCCGCCCGCGTTGTGGTCGTCGATGTAGACGTTGGCGAAGATCTTCCTGGGATTGTTGCCGTAGAACTCGCACATCTCCGGCAGATTGTCGTTGACGGCGTCCGGGCACAGCCCCCGGTGATAGAGAAACTCCCGCGCCTCGTCGAGGACCTGCCCTTCGCGCATGGTGTAAAGGATCCATTTGTCGCCCCGCGCCCGAAGCTCGCGGATGAAGCGCTCCGCTTCGGGCAGTTTTTGCAGCCGTCGATGGCGAAAGGCGCATCCGAGAGCTCCATGTGATTTTCGGCGATGTGCCCCTTGAGCTCGTCGATCGAAACGATATCTTCGGTCAGCCATTCCAGATTTTTCTGCGCCTTCGGCGACTCCCGGGCGATCAGTTCGAGCTTGGCGGGCGTCCATTGCGGATAATATTCGGGGTTGTTGAGTATGTCGATCCATTCGCCGGTGAGATTGGCGAGGTTCTGCCGCAACGCGACCCATTGCTCCGTCTTGCCGAGCAGCGCGGCGATCGAAGATCGGGATCCGCCGAGGTTCTTCAACGCCTCGACCTCCTCCTGGAGCGTGAGCTGCTGCCGGGCGAAGTTCGCCGAGAACGCGGCTTGCCGCTCCTGGCCGACCTTGCCTTGAAAGATCACATACTGCCCCGGCTCCAGATACTCGCGCTTGAGTTGTTCGAGCGCCCGGAACCGCCGCCGCCCGTCGACGACGCCGTAGATCTTGCCGCCCTGGGAGTCCTCCGGCTCGGTCGTGAGCAGGATCGGCTGCAGCAGCCCGATCGCGTCGATGTTCGCGGCGAGCTCCTCGATGCCGGTCATCTTCCGGTTGTCCACGCAGGCGACGTCCGCGAGCTTGATCTGTTTTCTGGTGTCCATGTTTTCCGTCCTCTTTGGTTGTTGGTGGTTATTGCTTTTTCACGATCACTCTGTCCAAGATCTTCAATGCGCCGGCGCCGAAAATTCCTTCTCTGCCTTCGGCGTCGACATAGACGAAGCCCCTGGAGCAGATGCCGACGATCTTCATCGGCTGCGGTCGGATTATTTTTTCCGGATCGATCTTGAGCTCAATCTCGACGCCGACGTTGATCCCGGCCGCCAAACAGCGATCGAACATCGCGCGTGTGAACTCCCGCCTTTCTTCGTCGAGCGCGTCGGCGATCTTTTGGACGCGTTCCAGAAAATCTTCCAGTTCTTGCTTCGCTTCCAGGGCGCGATCCTCGATGTCGTACAAATCCGCCTTGACGTCCTGTGTGATCTTCTGAATTTCCGACTGGCACTCGGCCAGCTCCAATATGTCCTTCATGGTTTCCGTTCCTTTGGTTTGTGGGGGTTATCTGTTGTTTTTCGGCCTGTGGACTGTGTACCCGCCGTCTTCCTTGACGTCGATCCAGCCGTCGACGGGCGCGAGCAGAGTTTTCTCGACGCGGATGCCATAGATCGACAGCCGTGAAGACGGATGAAGGACGTGGGCGGCCGAACACAACTTGTCGAAATTGTCGGGGTGCAGAAGTATCTTTGTCACCCCGGCGTTTGCAAACGCCCGCATGACCTTGGAAAGTTCCTCAATCCCGATCATTTTCCCGTGCTCCCGTAGCCGCCCGCGCCGCGCTCGGTGGGCGTGAGTTCCTCGACCTCGATGTATTCCACCTCCGGGATCGGTACGATCACAAGTTGCGCGAAACGCTCTCCGGGGTGGTAGATTTTCGGCTCATATAGCGCTTGAAAGAAAGGGGTGACGCGGGTAACGTCAAAAACTCCCGTGATCTCGCCGCAGTAGTCGCTGTCGATCACGCCGACCGCGTTGGCGAGGCGCTGGTCGGTTTTGACGACGCTCGAACGCGGGAACATCAATCCGACATAACCTCTGGGAATTTCAACAGCAATGCCAGAGTAATAAATAACCTTCCCCTGCGTTCCTCTGATCTTTCGCACTGATAAGTCGAAACCTGCCGATCCCGGCGTTCCCTGCCGCGGCGGCACCGAATCATGGTAGAGCTTCTTGAACTTGATTTGCATTATTTCAGCCTTTCGATCAAACTGTTTGCTTGTAATTTGGTAAGTTTTTCCATCACGCCGGAGACGTTCACGCGCCGCCGGTTGGCGAGCAGCCGGACGTACTTGATCTGACCGTCGCTCGCCGGAGCCGCGCCCCAGCGCTTGGCGCTGGTCAGGCTCCACAGCGGGCGGCACTCGGAGAACTCCGTCCGCAGCAGCTCGAATGCATGGTCGTAGCACTGCTGCGCCGGACCCGCGAAATAGACGCCTGTCGTGGTGCGCAGCTCCGCCTGGCCGCGAAGGTCCAGCGCGGTGATCCACAGCCCCTGATGCTCCGGCAGCGACAGCCAAAGCGTCCCGTCCGGGCGCTTTTGGAAGTTGATGTCGTGCAGGATGTACCCCTGCGCCCGCGCCCAGAGGTCCACGATCTTTACGTTCTCGACCCAACTTTCGGGCGTGTCCGCCTTCTGTTCGAGCTTCGCCGGAAGGTCGGCGAGCAGGTCGCCCTCGATCTCGTGCCGGTATTTCTCCGGCACGCCGTCGAGATCCAGCCCGAGCAGCGTCGGCGCGGTACACAAGGGCATGTTACTCACTCCCACGCAGTCGACGAGGAGGCAGTGATCCTTGCCTTCCGCGAGGCGCGTGCCGCGCCCGACCATCTGCGTATACAGCGCCGCCGACTTGGTCGGTCGGGCGATGATGACCGTCCGCGTGTTGGGTAGATCCGTCCCTTCGGTGAACAAGGCGCAGTTGACCAAGACCGGCACGTCGCCGCGCTTGAACGCCGCGACGACCTCGGCGCGATCCTGGCTTTCCGCCGACAATGCCCGCGCGCCCGGGATCTTCGCCGCGATCGCCTTGGCGTGTGCCACGTCGACCGCGAAGATCAGCACGGGTGGTTCGGCGATGCCGGCGACGATCTCCGCAATGGCGTCGTTGCACTTATCCACGTTGACCGCGCGCTCCAAGTCGCCCGGGGCGTAGTCGCCCATGCGGCTTGCCACGCCGCGGAGGTCGTACCCGATATTCACCCGACGGCAGTCGATGCGCGAGAGATAGCCGTGCTCGATGCCCCAGCGCAAGTCGCGCTCGAAGATGATGTCGTCGAAGGCGGATTCCAGCCCCAGACCGTCGGCGCGGTTCGGCGTCGCCGTGAAACCCAACACCCGCGCCGGGCGGAAGTGGTCGAGGATCTTCCGGTAAGTCGGGCTCGCCGCGTGGTGCGCCTCGTCGACGATGATCGTGTCGAAGGCGTCCATGTCGTAGCAGCCGAGGCGGCGGACCATCGTCTGCACGCTCGCGCTCGTCACCGGGGCGGTCGGGCGGCCGAGGCACGACGCCCGCGCCTCGCCCATTTCGACGGACGTGTCGCAGTCGAAGTAACGCAGCGGCTGCATCACCAGCTCCTGCCGGTGCGACAGGATCAGCGCCGTCCCCTTCCGCGGGATGTTGGCGAAGATCACCGTCTTACCGAGGCCGGTCGCGAGCTGGCAGAGGTGCCGCCCGGGCCCCGCCGCCGCGATGGCGGCGAGGCACTCTTGTTGGTATGGGCGGAGGTGCATTTTCAGTTGAACGGAATGTCGTCCGCGGGGTTGGTGTTGACCGGCTGCGCCGGAGTTTCGCCCGGTTTCGGGCGGAGCCAGTAGTTGATCTCCGCCGATTCCTTGCCGTTGTAGATCCTGTTCTTGGTCTTGACCCGACCGGTGAGGTTCACGAAGATCCCGCTCGTGATCTGCTGCGGTATCGGTTTGCCGCAGGCCGTCAGGATGTCGTAGACCTTCTGGTCCGCGTACTGGTCGTCGACGATGTACTGCCAGAGCTTCCGCCCGGCGAACTCGCCGAGGTCGATGATCTCGATCTCCAGGCGGATCATGTCCTTGCCCGAACTCTGCGAAACGGCGTCCTCCGCCTTGACGATCTGGACCCGGTACTCCCCCGGCGGGATCGGCTTGAAGTCGCCGCCCTCCTTGTCGGCGTTGACGTTGGCGGCGTTGTAGGTGCGGTTGAACATTTACTTCTTCTCCTCTTTTTCAGCTCCGGTACGACCGGAAATAAGTGTTGCGCCGTCGGCGAGGCACCCCGCCCGACCGAAGCGATCCTTGGCGACGAACTGGTCGTTGCCTTCCAGGCGAAAGATGCGGGTGCCGTCGCTGCGCTTTTCCAAATGCGCCACGATGTCAAAGAGACCTTCCGCCTCGGGCGAGAGCTTTTTGCCCGACAACGCCGGGTGCGTCTTCGAGCGCTGCACGTCGTCGTTCTGCGACAGGATCAATTCGGCTTCGAGCGCGATGACGATCACGTTCTTCCCTTTGACCTCGGCGAGGTCGCGCAGGATCCGCAGATACCGGCGCATCGCCGACTGGACCTCAGAATAGTTCTTCATGGTCGGGGTGCCGCCGTTCTTGTTCGGATCGGAGCGCAGGATCAGAAGCTGCATCGCGAGCTCGGTCGCCGAATCCAGCACCACGTTGTCGGCCTCGATGTCGGTCGCCATCAGGTCGTCGAAGAACTTGTTGAGGCGGGCGCTCGTGTCGTCGATGGTCTTGCCGGGCGTCGGCAGGTACGCAATGTCGATGTTCTGCGCGTTTTTGCTGCGGGCGAGGGTCTTGATCCCGTTCGCCTCCGCCGCGATGATGAGCGTTTTTCCCGGCAGCGTCCCGGCGAAGTGGGTTTTGCCGATGCCGCTTTCGCCGTAGACGATCGCGGAAACCCCGGCGTGGTTCAGTGCCTCAGTGAGTTTCATTTTGTTTTTCCTCCTCGTTTTTCTCAATGAGCTGCAAGGCTCGGATTTTCTGGATGTGTTCGACGATAGCCATGTATTCCTGTTCGTGGAAGTTGCCGCCGTGCGTCTCGTGGATCTTCGCCTCGAATGCGGCAAGGCCGCCTGTGAAGCACCCGCAGCGGATCAGCGGCTCCGATTTGTCCGCAAAGAAATACACGACCGTCTGGCGGCCGACACGACCACACGGTCCGAGCTGAAGGATCGGGCGAGTGTTCCACAGCGGCTTGTCTCCGTATTTCGCGCCGTAGAGGTTCGCGCCTTCGAGGTTCGCGCCTTCGAGGTTCGCGCAACGGAGGTTCGCGCCTTCGAGGTGCCCGCCTTGATCTCCAACGCGGCGCGTCCGCCGATCCAGCTCATGAATTCGATTTTGATCTTCATTCCAGTTCCTCGTTTTTTGTGGATTTTTTGACGAAAAGACAATCCGTGTCGGGCACGTTGTCGAGACACTTCGACCGGAACGGGCACGGCAGTATCTTGCATGCCTCCGGGTTGCGATAGAAGGTGCCGTCGCGCTCCGCCGCGTTGATGTCCTTCAAGGTCAGGTTGAAGTCGGCGATGTGCTCGTCGATGTCCGCCTCGGTACGGTACACGAAAGCGGTGTGCACCCGCTTTTCCGCCGCGTACCAGTCGCGGACACGCTGTGCGTATTCCTCGGGGCTTTCGTCGTGGTCGTGCTGGCCAGAGTAGAGCAAGCCGTCTTTTGTATACTTCCGCTTCTCCATCAGTGTCGCCGAATGCGGCTTGATTGTCGGCTTTTCGACGATGGTGTAGAAGATACCGGAGACCGGACCGCCGGTGATCGTGCCGTCGTCGAGCATTCTGCGGTAGGCGTAGAGGTAATTCGTACTCTGCTCGTCCCACAAGAGATTGTTCAGGTAGGCTTCGCCGTCCTTGCCCCACTGGCTGGTGGTCTTGTGTTCGATAAGGAAGCGTTTGTCGTCCTTCTCGATCAGACCGTCGATTTTGCCCAGTAGGCGCTTGGCGTAGCCCGTCGTGACCTCGAACTTCTTTTCGACGGCGGTGATCTTCCAGCTGCGCCAGTCGCTGTCGCGGTCGAAGGCGCGGACCATCTCGCAGGCGACGAGAGCGTTCAGCGGCTCGTAGTCGATCCCTTTGGCCGCGGCGGCGCACTTCTGCATACCGACGATCGCCTTTTCGACGCCGATGAGTGGCTCGCTCATAAGTAAGAGTTCGAGCCCGTAGTGATAGAGTGTGCCGATCTCGAGCGCTTTCGGCGTCTCGATCGGTTTCAGCATCTCGACGTACTCGAAGTAGTAACGCTTCCGGCACGTCTTGAAGCATTTGACCTGGCTGGTCGTGAGTTTTGTGATTCGTTCCACAATAAAATCCTTTTTGTGGTTGATGTCCTGCCGGCGCCGCTTGCCGGACGGGTGTTCAGAGGCGGCGCGTCGGCTGCTTGTTTATGCCTGCTCCGCCTCCTTCCTGCCCGTCTCTTGTTCAAAGTTGTGGAGGTCGGCCAGCGTGTAGCGGACCGATCCGCCGGGTATCTTCAAGGTCGGCACGATCAACCCCACATCGCGCCAGTGCTTCACGCACGAGACCGAGACGCGGTAGCGATCCGCCACCTCTTCGGTTGAGAAGAATTTCTTATCGGCGACCAGCGGAACAATGTCCTCGAGGAAGGCGGCGCGCCCGCCCGGGACGATCAGATCCGCGACCGTCAGCAGCGTCTGGGTCGTCGCGTTCATCGGAAGAGCCTCCGCCACCAGGGCAGACGGACAGTGACGCAGGCGACCTCCCGGCGGGCCGGGACGATGTGAAGGCAAGTGTACATGGGGATCCTTCTCCTATGCTTCGGTGCTTTTTGGTGTGTTTGTGGGTAAAAATTTTTTCAGTGCCATCCGGATGACCTGCGCCTCCGAAATGTCGTGCTTCTGCGCGAACCGGATAACCCGGAGGCGCATACTCTCGCTTACCCTCACGCGGAGCGATTCGGTCTTGTCGTTTTTCATGTGATCCTCCTGTTGGTGTGTTTTGGTGTAATTTATCGCGTTTCCGCGACGGTTTCAAGCGGTGCGGTGCAAAAAGTTGGAAAATATTTTTATTTGAGGTTGATTTGTCACCGATTGCGCGATATGTTATAATGGGGATTGATATGAGAAGATTAAAAAAAGAAGAACTCGCCCGGCGCATCGACGCGACCGGGATGAAGCCTTACGCGTTCGCCGTGAAGCACGGAATTGTGCCGGAATCGCTGCGGCGCTGGCTCAATGGGCAGCGGGAACCGAAAATCGACAATATTCGGGAGCTTGCGTCTGCGCTCGGGTGCGACGTGACCGACATATCCGAGTGGGTGATCGTCGTCGATCGCGCGCGGATGGCAAAGCAGCGGGAGCAGGAAGAAAAACTGCTGCACTACTGGCTATATCTGACCGAGGATCAACAGCAGCAGATACTGAACCTCGTCAAGTCGATCGCCCAGGGCGCGATCAAGAAGGAAGGGGAGATATGACGTTTTTGATTGTCGTGTTTGCGCTGCTGCTCGTCGGCGCCTTTATATGGGGAGCGATTGAGCATAAGGTCATGCCAAAAGTAAAAAAAGCGGTCGAGCCGGATCCAAAGTGGGACGAGAAAACCAAGGAACGATTCAGCACCAGAAACGCGGTGATCTTCCTTTTGGCATTGATTCTGCTTGTGGGGATCATGAACAAGTGCTGTGGGTCAGGGCGCAACCCCGATTCATCGCCTTATGACGAACCGCTGTTCAAATAAAGAAGCCTCGGATCACTCCGAGGCTTGGTCTTTCGCCGCACGCTTGGCGGCCATCGTCGCGCGGCGCTTCTCCGCCGCCGCTCGTCGCTTCTCCGGCGTGTAGGCTGCGTTTGCTGCGGCCGCCGCCTTTCGCATGTTTACGGCGCTCGCCGCCCTTTTTTCGTCGCTGGTGCTGCGTCCGCCTTTGGCGCTTTGCGCTTTCAATACCTCCCGCACCGTCGCCGCGATGTCTCGCCCGCAGTGCGGGCAGGTGATCTTGTCCATGTGTGGATCCTCCAGCTAAAAAACCGGGGGTAATATACCCCCGGTCGGTGTCACTGTCAAGCGAATTCGACATCGATCCCGTGAAGGGGAATTCCCCAGGGTTCGCAGTCAAAGGCGCTGCCGAAGTAGGAGATGTGCTCGTTCAAGCTCATTCCGCGGTAGAATTCACGGACTTTGTCCATATCGTCGTTGTAGCGGAAAAGATGGTCTCCACCGAAGAACATTTTGGGGAAACGCCTGTCGGTGAAGATCGGACGATTCCAGGAATCGATCCCGGTAAACTGCAGGCGCAGCTTGCCGCCGCACTTCTGGCGGATCTGCTCGCTCCACTGGCTCACAACTTCGTCGATGCTTTCGATCTTGGTCGGGGTGGTGGTGTTCATGGTGTTGAGCTTCATCTTTCTCTCCTTTCATTGGCTGCCATCATCAGCACCTCGACGCCGCCCGAGGTGGACGGGACCACGGTCCCGTTTCGGCTTATCGCTCGACCCCGACGAGGATCCACCCCACCGGCGCCCCGTTCATCGCGTACTCCCAGATGGATCTGATCCCCTGCGCCAGCGCCCAGTCGCAGAAGAGCTTGTCCGCTATCCGCTCGTACTTGTACCGCCGGCGGTACTCCCGCATGATGTCGAGGATCTGCTTCTTGGTGAAGAGCTGCTGCGTGCCGTCGTACTTGTCCGCAACGATGATCGTGTTCATTTCAGGCCTCCTGCAGATGCTTCTCGTACCGGATCTGATCATGGTAGGACTTCCGGTCGACCCAGATCGGCCAATCGTACACCTCTTCGATGTTCCGCCAGTACTTCGCATACTCGACCGCCATCCGCAGGTGGTGGAAGCTGTGGGTGATGGCCGGTTGCACAACGCGATCGCCGAGCCTGTTGACAGAGTGATAGACGATCCCCCATCCGGCGTTGGTGTAGTAGATGTGAATACAGCTGGTGTTCATTATCGCACCTCCATACCGGCGCGCGGGACGAAGCCGTCCGCAAGGGTTTTGTTTTCGCGATCCATGTGGCGGAAAATGCCGTTCATGTCGTGGACGAAATCCACATCGCTGAGACGACACAGTTTCAACACGTTGACCTTCGAGTATTCGAGGTCCAAGAAGGCAGTCGTCCTCATTACCGCACTCCCCGTCAGGCAGTAGTAGCGGGTGATGCACCTATCGATCATCATCACTTTTTGGGTATCCAACATCTTCTTCATCCTTTCTGCCCCTTCAGGGGCGGTTGGTTGCGCTCGTTTTTGAGCTTATGCTACCCAATATATCACAATAAGCGCTTATTGTCAAACGAAGTTTTGAAGATTTTTTGAAAAATTTTGCAAGTCGTTGATTTTCAAGGCGATGTCGGGTCGCATGTCGGGTTGATGACGGGTTGATGCGCTGTAACCCCTTGATTTGCAAGATAATGTCGCTTGTGTCGGGTCTTTTTGGCTTATATGTTATATATATGCGCCCTTTTGCCTTTTGGTGTTCCTTGCCTCTTTCTCGCCTCTGCGTAATTATAAATAACCCGACACTTGTGTCATGTCTCGCCAGAACAACGAGTTACAGAAACGCGACCCGTCATGACGTGTCATAAACGTGTCATAGCCCAACATGGGCTTGATAAACATTGCGCACCATGCTATATTGATCCACAGCCTGCTCCGAATACAACTTTGATCCAAGACAACCTACTCGCGTTCCTGGGCGACTTCGCCCGCCTTACGCCAAAACACCAAAAGATCTTCATCTTCTGCCTACACCGTTGCCCACGTCCACGTCCATACACCGGCGACTTCGGCGTGATCGCCTTGGGTACCGGATCTTCACGGAACACGGTTCGATACGCCCTTCGGGCATTCAGTAATTCACCATACCTTTCCGCCGCGGTGCACATCGTTCCGCGGCTTGACCCATTGGAGGAATACTATGCACAGATCGCAGAGCAAGCTCAAGCTGCAGCATGTCCAACAGATATTGGCTGATGCCGGATATCAAACATGGGCGACACACCGAACTCGTCACCAGCTGATCGCCGCGGTGACGATTCTCGTCAACCAGATCTCCGCAGCCACCGGTCGGCCAGTATGGCGGATTTGGCAGACCGCTTTGATAGTCTTGAGGTACACGCTCACCGGACACCATTTCGCCCCACACTTGATCCGGCGAACGTGGGCGAGGTGGCCGGTAGATGGGGAGAAGAGGCCGGTCGATGATGACGCGGACCCGAAGGTGTGTCCGTGCTGCGGTCGGGCGCTGCCGGAGGACCTGCCGGACCTCCGAGAGACCCTCGACGATGCGCTGGACCCCCGCAAAAGTCCCCACATTTGAGGTGTTGTGAGGCTGAATTGATGCCATGCACAGGCGTTTGTCCACCACGTCCGACGAATTTCCCTTCGCGTTCGGTGGTAAAGGTGCTCGGGTGCCGGTGCCATGGGGGGGGGTGGGGTCGAGGCGGCGGGGGTGCGTCCCTCGTATAGCTCCACCCGCCGCTATCATAAAATTGGAGGTGTAATACACGATGAAAGGTAAGGTTATTTCGGTTCGGCTGCCGCTGGAACTTCTGGCGGAGGTGGATAAGCTCACTGACAACCGTAACGGCTTTATTGTCGAGGCGGTCGAGGCAAAAGTGAAAGGCGTCGAGGCGATCCCGGTGAAAGAACTCACGAATACGGAGAAGCGCGCGGTTTTGAAGAAGGGGGCAAATCTGGCGGATCTGCTGCACGATGCGATGTTGGACCGGTTGAGCAGGGAAAAGGATTTGCTCAACGACATGCCGCGGGATGAGTTTTTGAAGCTGGTCGCGGGGCGGCTGCCGAAGGAGGAAAATGCGGATGTTGATCTGGAGCGGGACGTGCTGAGTTTGCGGGCGTGTCTGGCGGAGATGCCGGGGATCGAGGATTTGACGCGGGAGCTGAACAAGACGAAGGGGAAACTCTTCAAGGTGAAGTGCGAGAGGGATCTGAATCTGGATCTGCTGCGGCATTCGGAGAACAAGAACACCCTGGCGGAGTTGATGCAGGGAGTGTTCCGCCGGGCGGTGGAATATGTTGCGGAGCTGGTGGCGCGCAACAGTCTGCCGGGAGTGGGCGAGGGCGGCGGTCTCACGGACAAGGGGTATGCCGAGGTAGCGGCGCGGGTGAAACGTGAACTTGAGGAATTGGAGTTGTACCGGAAGAAATGATAACGCCGCAGGAGATCGAGGAAGTCCGCCGGGACATGGCGTTCTGGCTGAAACGGTGGTATGGCAATCCGCTCGCCTACGTCATCGAGTGCATCGGCGACGTGCCGACGCACCAGCAGGCGCAGATACTGAAGGCGTTCGAGCACCACAACTTCGTCGCGGTGAAGTCCGGGCACGGTATCGGCAAGTCGAAGCTGACGGGGTGGCTGGTGAACTGGTGGTTGGACACGCGGGGGAAGCGAGCGCCGATCACGGGCGCCGGCGGGGATCAGTTGAGCGACATCATCTGGCCGGAGGTCGTGACGACCAACGGCAAGAAGTGGAAGTGGATATCGGACCAGTACGAAAAAACGACCGAGGAACTGCGGCAGAAACGGGACCGCGAGCTGGCGAAGGCAGTGTTGCGGACGGCCCGGGCGGACAACGACGACGCACTGCAGGGATTTCACGACTGTATGTTCTTCATCGACGAGGGAAGCGGCGTCAGGGATGGTATTTTTGAGGTGGCGTCCGGGGCGATGGGCGACCCGGGGGCATACGGCTTCATGGACGGCAACCCGACGCGGCTTTCGGGGTACATGTACAACATCTTTCACAAGCCGACGTTCTGGTTCACGATGAGTTTTTCGAGCGAGGACAGTCTGGCGGAAGAGGAGTACAGTTACAGCTATGTCGATCCGTGGGGGAATATCAAGGTCATCCGGACACACGGTCGGCAGACGCGGGCGTGGATCCAGAATATGCGCACGGAGTACGGCATCGGCAGCAACGCCTACCGGGTGCGGGTGCTGGGAGAGTTCGCCAATATCGGCAAGGATATGGTGGTGGAACAGCGTTTTCTGGACGCCGTAAGCGGAGTGCCGGAAGGCGGCATCCCGCCGAAGCGCGGCATCCGGCGGATGGGACTTGACCCGGCGTGGACGGGCGATGACGATACTGGCGTGGTGATCCGGGAAGGGACAAGGATACTGCACGTCGAATCGTGGCACGGCTTCGACACGGTGGAGAGTTATACCAGGGCGAAGCTGATCTTCGACGAATGGGACTGCGACTATATCCACATCGACACGATCGGTGTCGGCGCCGGGATATACGACAGCTTCATGCACGCGGAGCACAAGGGGAAGCTCGGTTATCCCGCGGTGCGGGTGCACGCTTCGGAGAGCGCGCCGGAGGACGAGGACGGCAAGTGTGCGAAACTGCGCGACTGGCTGTGGTGGAAGGCGCGGAAGTTCTTCCGGTCGAAGTCGGTCGTTTACGTCGGGGCGGCGGGTGACGAGGAGTGGAGGCAGCTCAAGACGGAGCTTGGCAACCCGACGTACAAGATACTGCCGAACGGCAGCATCAAGGTCGAGGATAAGGACGAGATGAAGAAGCGCGGGTTGCGGAGCCCGAACTTGGCCGACGCGCTGAACACGACGTTTTACGGCGACTACGAGCTTTTTCGGGTGAACTACGTCCGGCCGCAGACGCTGTTGGAACGGTTCGGGAAGAAAAAGAAGAAGCCGAAGGTAGGGTGGAAGGGGCTGTAAAGACAAGTTTGCACAACGCGGAGTATCAAACTCCCCCGAGGGTGAAGAAGTGTATTTTCACCTTCGAGGGAGTTTTTTATGGCCGAAAAAGTACCGAGCCACATGTTCGAGCGCTTCATGATCTCCGCCCAGCGGTATGAAGAAGAGTGGCGCAAGAAGAACGAGCAGTGCTTCAAGTACTGCGACGGCGAGCAGTGGACGCCGGACGAAGAGGCGAGCATCGAGGCGCGCGGTCAGCAGGCGACGGTGATCGACACCATATCGCCGACGGTGGACATGGTGTGCGCGGTCGCCAACGAACGGCAGTGTGATTATCAGGTGATCGGGCGCGAAGGCAGCGACGACCAGAAGGCGAGTTTGCTCACGGCGTTGTTGAAGCACGTTTTCGACACCGACAACTTCGATTATTACTACCAGCTCGGCTTCCGTACCGCGATCATCGGCGGGCGGTCGTGGTTCGAGGTGAAGAAATACACCGACGAACGCGGCAAAGACTTGATAAAGGTCGAAATGGTCCCGTGGGAGAATGTGTACCTCGACCCGTTTTCGCGGAAGCCGGACGCCAGCGACGCGCGCTTCATCATCAAGACCAAGTGGGTGGACCGCGACGTGGCGAAAAAACTCTTTCCTGACGCGGAGATGCTGATAGACAGCACCTTCACCGACGACTACAAGGGGCAGGAGTACGAGGCGCAGAACTACACCCAGGAGCGCGGCGACGCCTTTTATTACGACCCCAAGAGCAACCGGGTGAAGATTTGCGAGTGCTACTACACCATGCCGGAGAAGAAGCACATCGAGGTCCTGAACGAGCGCACCGGCAAAAAGGAACAAAAGACCATCGATGCGAACGTGCTGCACTATGTGATCTTTTCGGACGATATCATTCTGCAGGGAAGCGCGACCGACCACAGCGCCAACGAGGACCCGATCGGGATCGACATGTTCCCCTTGATCCCGATGTACTGTATGCGCGATCGCAAAGGACGGCCCTTCGGCATTGTGCGGCGGCTGCTCGACATTCAGGATCAGATCAACAAGCTCAACAGCAAGTTTCTGTGGACGCTGATGACCAACCGTCTCGTCGCCGAGGAAGGCGCGTTGCGCGACCCGGACGAGGCTAAAGAGGAGTTTCAGAAGCCCGACGGACTGGTGATCGTCAACAATGGCGGGCTGGCGAAGATCCGCATCGACGAGAAGTACCGCGACTTGTCGTACATGAGCACGCACCTGAACTTCCTCATGATGACGGAGCAGCGGATCAGTGGCGTCAACGATTCGATGCTGGGTTTGGGCGGGACCAACGAGCGCAGCGGCATCATGCAGAGCACCCGGATCAGTCAGGGCGCGGCGATGCAGACGAGCATCCTCGAAAACATGTATTTCAGTAAACAGCGGATCGCGCTGGTCGTGCTGCGGATGATCGGCAAATACTACACCGACTACCGCGTCGTGCGCATCACGCAGCCGAACGGCACGACCGACACGATCGAATTCAACAAGCCGCAGTACGCGGTGCCGGAGACGGGCGGCGAAATACTGTCCGGCGGCATGGTGAAGCCCGAGATGTCGATCATGAACAGCATCGAGGACACCTTGTACTACGACGTGCTGCTCAAGAAAGTGCCGCCTTTCACCAGCCAGCGGGCTTTGATGCTGCAGAGCTTCGTCGAGGCGATGAAGGCGAACGTGATCCCGGCTCCGGTCGCGGGCAAGATGCTGTTGATGCTCGGCGACATACCAGACAAGGAACAGTTGATCGCGGAGCTGGAGGCTTTTTATCAGGGACAGCAGGCGGCGCTGGAACAGAGCGCCCCACCTGTTCAATAACAGGAATTTCCCCCGACCGCATGGTGCGGAAGGATTCGGAAAGTCCGAAACAAGAAAGGTTGAGAAATGTCGGAAAAAGCGGAAAACGCCAACGTCGAGGAAGAATCGGTGGTGGACAGCATTCTGGGCGGCGATGACGGCCACTCCCCGGAAAATGTCAATGCCCCGGCTGCCGCGACGCAGGACGCGGACCCCAGCGGAACCCCGACCAAAGGAACTGCCCCGGAGGGAGATGAACACCCCGACGATTCGGCGGCGACGGAGGATGCGGAACGCGACGCCAAGCTGAAGCAGGAACTTGAAAACCTCGAAAAGCGCTTCAAGGACACCCAGCGGGCTTTGCACCAGGCGACGACCGAGAGGTCGAAGCTGGCCAAGGAGCTGGAGGAATTGAAAGCGAAGGAAGAGGATGAAAACGACTGGTTCGGCGAGGACGACCGGGCGCGCAAGGACGAGTTGGAAAAACAGCTCGAGGCGTCGGACGCGCAGACGGCACAGCTCGACCAGGAGGCCAAGCTCGCGGCATGGGACAAGGCGGCGGCACCCGTTATCGCACAGCACCCCGATTTCGAGGAAGTGGTGTACGGGAAGCTCGCGCCGAAGCTCGACGCGGAGAAGGGCGATCCCGAAGTCATCAGATTGTGGCAGGCAGAGGCGGATCATACCCCGGCCAACGCTTACAAGTTCGCCAAGGAGTTGGACGACCGGCTGCTGGCGGCGCGTGATCCCCAAGCCTACCGCGAGAAGGTGCGGAAGGAAATCGAAGAGGAAATCAAAAACAAGAACATGAACGGCGTCACCGGCAAGTCGGGGTTGGATCTCATGAACTCCGCCGATTCGGCGGACACGGGGTACGATCCCGGCGGCGAAAGCGCGGTCGACTTCGTTCTCAGAGAGTAAAGGAAGATCATCATGGGTGAATTCATCAGAGGCACCGGCGATCCGAGAACCCCGCTGCAGCACGCGCGGGAGATATTCAAACAGTATCTGCTCGGATGCTTTTTCCGCAACATGGTCGGCAAGCGCGGCAGCGGCAAACCGATCATCATGAACGACAAGATGTTCGGCGGCAAGGGCGCCGGCGACACCGCGCGGTACCACTTCGTGCCGCAGGTCTACGGCGAGGGCATCGAAGGACAGAACAAGAGCGTCACCGGCAACGAGGACACGATCGAAGAATTCTACACGGACATCCGCGTGGATCAGATCGCCAAGGCGTTCAAGAGCAAGGGCAAAGTGACCCCGCTGCGCACGATCATCGACCTGCGCAACGAGTTCAAGGATCAGCTGGCCAACTGGTTCCGCTGGCGCACCGAGCTGGATATGATCTCGGCGCTCACGGGCTACACCACGGACGGCGTGACCAAGCTGGAAGGCGCGGCGCGCGACAGCACCCCGCTCGTCAACGGAGTGGGCCGCTGCTTCCGCCCCGACTATGCGGACAGCAAGTTCTCGACCGTCACCGTCGCTCCCGCCGACACCACCAATACGGCGCTCTTGAGTGCGATCAGCAACGACGACAAAATGAACACCGAGATCCTCGACAATCTGCAGATGCTGGCCAAGACGGCGGGCAAGTACCCGATGCGTCCGGTGCGGCTCAAGGACGGCAACGAGTACTACATCCTCGTGCTGCATCCGCGCGCCGCGATCCAGCTGCGGCAGGATCCGGAGTGGCGCAAGCGCGTCCTTGCCAACTACGACGGCCGCCGGTCGCTCGAAAGCGATCCGATCGCCACCGGAGCGATGGGCGTCTGGGAGAAGATCATCGTCAAGGAGGCGGAGTACATCTCGACCTCGACCAACGCGGCCGGCAACAAGACGATCGCCCGCAACCTGCTTCTCGGCTCGGACGCGGCGCTCATGGCCTACGCGCAGACGATGGACTACACCGAAGAGTGGGTCGACTACAAGCACAAGTTCGGCGTCTGCGCGGACGAGATCCGCGGCTTCAAGAAGCTGACCTTCGACGGCGTCGATCTGAACATCGCTCAGGTCCCCTGCGCGATCTAATCAAGGGAGGAATGACAAATGGCTGATGTCACCAACAAGGAAACTCGGGTCCCCGGGGTCAATCAGGAGACGCACTACATCAAACGGGAGGCGCATATCATCGACGCCGCCGGTCTGGGCGTGACCGCTGTCGGTACGCACGAGCTCTTCATCGTGCCCGCCGGCGGAATGCTGACGGACTTCCGCGTGGCGATGCTGGGCGCCGGTTCGGGCAGCGCCAACGCGACCGTCAAGTTCCAGGCGACCGTCAACGGCAGTGCCGTCGAACTCACCAGCGGCGCCGTCATGAGCGCCTACGGTTCGGGCGCGTGCATCAACGCCCCGGTCAACGGCGCGGTGCGCGACTTCATCGGCTCGGGCGCGGTGATCCAGATGGTCGTCGCCAGCGCGGCCCTGATCGACTTCAAGGCCCTGGTCGTCGCCGAGAGCATCCCGGTCAAGGATTATCTGGAACTCGGGTGATCCTGAACATGGCGGTGGAAGTCTACAACACGATCCGTTCCCGGCTCCGCGAGTGGATCCGGGACGGATTCGATTTGGAGTGGACCGACGCCGCTCTGGATGATATCATCAACGAGGCGCAGCGCGAGTGCGCGCTTTTCACCGGGGCACTGCTCGGAAGAGAGGTGTTCACGGCGAACGAAAGCGGCGTACTCGCCACGCCGGGTGATTTCATCGAACCGGTGCGTTTCGTCTCGGCCAAAGACGAGGACGTGCCGGTGGTATCGTGGCGGGCGCTGGCTCACGCGCACGGAGACTTCCGCAAGCGCATGGGCCGTGAACCCGCCGCGGTATGCTTCGATTTCGACGGATTCGGTCTGTTCCGTTCCTTCCCACAGCTCCCCGCCGGGTCGCCGCTCGGAGTGCTTTTTTACCGGCGGCTGCCGCGGGTCGATACCGTCGAGAAGCTGGAGTATGACGCGATCCTGGAACACGCGCTTTATCAGCTATTCACCTTCGAGCGCAAGGAGCAGGCGGGCGCACACTACGAACACTTTCTGAAACTGGTGAACCGGGAGGCGCGCAGCAGTCTCACGACGCGCGACCGCCGCCCGATACGACGCGGGGTATACTACTGAAATGAAACTGACGGAACTCGTAAAGCTCGTCCGTCGGTATCTCGCCGATCCGGAGAGCAAGGTCTGGAACGACGCCGAAGTGGAAGATATGATCCGGCGCGCCGCGCTGCGCTACAGTGAAGATGCGGCGTGCTTTCACGGATTTTTCAATTTTTTCCCCAATGAATGCGGGTCTTTCGACTATCCCGAGGACTTCATCGCTTTTCTCGCCGGGTGGAACGATGAGGAAGATCCGGTGTTTGCCGGGGCGGAGCACCAAGTCCCCGGATGCGAACTCGATCGCCCGGGCGCGCCGCGGATCATCTACGACGATCTGACCGGACCGGGCAAGTACCGGCTGGCGCCGAGCCCGACCGAGAAACAGGAGCGGACCAGCCTCAGCGTCGATACCTTCGGCGAAGTCAACCCGCCGGAATTCGGCGTGGTCGACCGCGGTCTGGGCGTGGTCTGCTGCGCGGTCGGGTACAACTTCGCCGGAGATGCGGCGTACATCCGCTATGCGGAGCTGGAGGAGATACGCGACCACATGGCACTCGTGTACCATGCGCTCTACCAGGCGCACAGCACCGACGCGGAGCTGGCAAATCCGGCGTATGCGCAGTGGTATCTGGCGCGGTACAATGAGCGGGTGGCGATGTTCGGGCAGATCAAACACAAAAACACCGGGCTCGCGCGTCCGGGCAACTTTTTCTGAGGTGGATATATGGACAGTTTGAGGTTGGAAAAACGGCTGATCGTCGCGGAGGACATAAACTTCGATTACACCGGCACGAACGAAACGGTGCAGATCGACAACGGATCCGGCGGCAAGATCGAGGCGCACAAGGTCAACGCGGGGCATATGCCGCTCGGCAGCAAGACGGCGCAGGATGTCGGCGCCAACAATGTGGACAAGGCGATCGCGGTACTCAACACCAAGCTCGGGGCAATCTCGGTGGTCGCCGTGCAGTCCGAGGACAAGACGGTACTGTTCGACGCGGCGGACACCGAAGCGGACATCCAGGCGAAAATCGACGGCGAACTGCGGAACCTGGGCGGGCACACCTTGACCTTCGAGTTCCCGGAGCTGCTCGACCGGAGCCTGCTCGCCGGGATCGACTGGAGCAACTTCTACAACGGTGTATTGGTGATCGAGGGAAACGGGATCAATGTTTCCGATGCGGCGGAACTCGAGCACATCTTCGGCATCCGGGATTGCCAGTGCCGGGTGATCGTGCGGAACTTCAACTTCACCCATCACAACGCCAACACGAAATTCGCGATCGACGCGGCGCGCAGCGCGGGGGTCGAAGTCAAAGACTGCACCTTCCACGGCATCGCGCGGCAGACCTATGCGCTGAAACTGAAGCTTGCCAACGGCATCTTCGACAGCTGCACCTTCGATCACGAGATGAAGACTTTCGTCGAAGGCGTCCTCGGCGCCGGTGGTGGCGGCGGCGGAAATCCGATGTTCACGATATTCCCGTCGCTTTCCACCGAAAACCCGGAAGGAGCGGAAAAACTCGACGGTCATACGTTGTTCGATTGTCTCGACACGGAGAGCAAATACTATGACTTCTTCCAGAAGGCGGTCGAGCTGAGGGCTGCGGGCAAGATACCCGTCAAGACCGCGGTGGAGTACACGGCAGAGTTGGAGGCTTACGGGCAGTGCGGGAGTTTCGTCATCGATACGGTGGCGGGGAGCATCCGTCTGCCGAAGCTCAAGAGCTTCATCCAGAATGTCGCGAGCTACGCACCCACCACCAGCGGCGGCACAGTCGGCACGGTTCACAGCGCCGGGCTGCCGAACATCAGCGGCACGATCTGGGGCGAGTATGTTTACGGAGATCACTGGAATCAGGTCGCGGGAGCGTTTTACAAAACGAATACCTCGGGCAAGATCGGAGGGAAATACGGCGATTATGATAATGCCAACATCGGCTTCGACGCCTCCCGGTGCGACAGCGCTTACGGCGCGGCGGACACCGTACAGCCGGAGAGCATCGAAGTTTGCTACTACATCCAAGTCGCGCCCGGCGGCGGCAGCGGGTCAGGCGCCGGCGATGTATACGTTTCGCCCGCCGAGGCCCGCACGATCGCACGACAGGAGGTGACGGCGGGAAACTATACCATATCCGGCGCGGTGACATTCCTCGGTGGCATCACCGTTTCGGGCGCGATCGTCGCCAATCAGTCGTGGGTGAATGGTAATTATCTGGCGCTTTCCGGCGGCACCGTAACCGGCAATCTGGGCGTCGAGGGCATGTTCACCGCCAACAACGGCGGGTATATCAGGGAGGTCAGTTCTTCGCGGATCACATCCTGGTCGCTGCCGTCTGGTGGAGCGTTTTCGGGAAGCTATATCGACAGTTACGGCGGCGTCTGGAATGAAGGGCTATGGGGCGGTTCGCACTGGTCGAGCGCGAGCATCACTTCGACGGGGGAGGTCGTCGGGTCCTACTGGTACAGTATACATGGGGGGGAGGATGATGAAGGCAGCGGCAGCATCGACAGTTGGCCCGCGAGCGCAAGCCCAACCTTTTTGATCGACAGCTCCACCGGCGTCATCACGGCTTCACTGTGGGGTTCGTCGGTGGAAGTGCCGCCCGACGGCAACGGCGCGTTCGTTTTTTCCAGCGCGGTCCAGCCGACCTCATACTACGACAGCGGAGAAGGATACGATGTATTCCAAAGCGGCGCGAAGATCCTTTCCGGGGCGATCGTGGCGGTATCTTCCGGCGGGGCGGTCGTCGAGGAAGGAGCGGAGTTCGCACCAGTTTCGGGCGGTGCGGTGATGTCGAGCTGGCACACCTCCGGCGGCACGGTGATAACCGACGCCAAGCTGAACGTTTCCGGCGGCAAACTGCTCTACAAAGTCACATCCGGCGGCAGCACCAAAGAGGGAAATTTACTCGACGGCGGCGGTTCACAGTCCGGCGCGATCGTCTCCGGTGCTGAGTTTTCCACCACCGTCGGCGGGTACACCGTCGAACTCACGAGCGGCGGCGGGCTCGCGGTATCCGGCTCCGGCGCGAGCGTCGTGTTGAGCGGCGGGCAGATCGCGGCAAGCGGCGGCAGCGGTGGCGTGGTCATCGTCACTTCCGACAACGAAGAAAACCAGTCTGCAAGGGTAAGCATTTCCGGCGGCGTAGTGAAGGCGGTCAATCGGGATAACGACGGTATCATCATGTCCAACGGCACGACGACCTTGCGCCGCGATGGCGTGGAATTGATTGTCGATGGCGGCGGCGTCAACATCGCCGGAGGAATGCCGCTGAAAATCAACGGCCGCGAGGCGGCCCGGCAGCTCGTCACCGAGACGACTTCTGTGTCCGATTATTACATCGATGTACTCTCCGGTGGAACGAGTTATTTGATGGCAAGTCCGCTGTATTCGCTCGAAGTCAACAGCGTGGCGAAGTCCACCGAAGCGAGCTACATCCACTTTACGCTCGACAGTGTGACCGCTCCGACGCCGGTGGTTATCTCCGGCTACACTTTCTCGTCAGGGCGGTTCGAGGGCGGCAAGGAGTATCTGGTCGGTTTCTTCGACGGGATGGCGGTCGTGAACGAGGTAACGAGCGGAGGCGTTCTGCAATGAGCACGGCAATTCCGTTCTTCATGATGATGGCGGCGAACGTAACCGTCGCGGAGCAGCCGATCGACGGGCAGACCGGGTGTTGGTGGAAGGAAGGCTCGGCGGTCGTCAGCTCCGGGATGCGCCTGACCGGGGTCGTGCTTCCCGTGGCTGCGGTGCAGAACCTCTACGTCTACTCGCGGGGTGCGGCGACCAGTGTCACCGTTTCGCGCGGCGGCGTCAACGTCTCCAACGGCGGCGTGGTGCGCTATCTCGACGTGCCCGGCGGCATCACCTTCGTGCGCGCGAACATCGTTTACAGCGGCGGCTTGGTCGAAAACGCCACGGTTGGCGGCGCACATTTGACAGTCAGCAACGGCGGCGTCGCATCCGGCGTCACGGTTGACAGCAGCGGTACGCTGCGCGTATCTTCGGGCGGTACGGCGCTCGCAGTCACCAGCGCGACGGGCGCGACCATCGACATCACGGCGGGCGGCTATGTTGAGTATACCCATCCCATCGACGGCACGGCGGGCGCTTGGCTTAAAGAGGGCGACACCGTGGTGTCGAGCGGCTTCACGCTCTCGGGCATTACGCTGCCGCTGGCGACCTTGCAGACGCTCAACGTGTGGCAGCAGGGCGTGATCGAGAACATCACCATTTCACGCGGAACGATCTACGTCCACTCCGGCGGCGTGATCTCCGGCGAAAACGTGCCGGATCAGGCGAGCTTCGTGCGGAACACCATCGTTTACAGCGGCGGCACGGCTTATGCCGTCACGCTCGGTTATCGTGGCACCCTCAATGTCAGCGAAGGCGGCATCGCC
>Ga0310690_10001265_pt1 | contig 45869 bp, 44 predicted proteins | sample AusTroGonzalo_MG_2_FD_207661 | JGI IMG/M metagenome (GOLD analysis project Ga0310690, IMG submission 207661) | Bovine rumen microbial communities from tropical cattle in Woodstock, Queensland, Australia - Gonzalo_04 (v2) (version 2) | ecosystem: Host-associated > Mammals > Digestive system >... | reverse complement strand
TTGGATATTCAGACAAGTTTGATATTCCTTATATCATAACAACAGATAGTCATTATTTGAAAAAAGAAGATGCGTCAATCCATAAGGCGTTTCTCAACTCACAAGATGGCGATAGAGAAGTTGATAGTTTCTATGCAACCACATACATGATGGGAACAGAAGAGCTTGAGTCTTATTTTAAAGGTTATGAAAAAGAGGTTTTAGAGGTCGCATATCAGAATATTTTGAAGATAAAAGATATGTGTGAGGATTATTCAATTCTCAAACCGTTAAAGATTCCAGAGTTGATGTGGCAAGATGCTCCGGCGCTTTCAACGCGGACAAAAGAAACTTATTTCACAGAAATCCCCGAACTTTTAACATTCTATTGTTCAGATTATGATGGAGATAAACGGTTAGCTCAACTTATTATTGAACGAGTTGACACAGACGAAACTCTTCAGAATAAAAAGACATATGATGCAATAAATGAATGTCTTGAAATGACTCGTATATCTTCAGAAGTCAATAAAACACATTGGAGTGCCTACTATTTAAATCTTCAGCGCATTATTGATGTATGTTGGGAAGCAGGTAGTTTGGTGGGTCCTGGCCGTGGTTCAGGTGTTGGCTTCATTCTTCTTTATGTCCTCGGTATAACTCAAATTAATCCTCTACGCGAGACAACTCCGACATTTTCTTGGAGATTTTTGAACCCAAGTCGTGTGTCAGTTCTTGATGTTGACTTTGATATTGAGGGCGGCCGCCGAGCGATCGTTCTTAACAAGTTTAGAGAAGTCTATGGTGAAGATAGAGTAGCAAATGTTGCAACTTTTGGTACAGAAAAGTCAAAGTCAGCAATATTGACAGCAGCGAGAGGTCTTGGAATTGATGTTGATGTGGCATCTTATATATCTTCATTGATTCCGGCAGATCGTGGTTTAACTCGAACTCTTGATCAGTGCATGTATGGTGATGAAGAATCTGGTTATGATCCGATTAAGCAGTTTGTAATAGAAATGACAGAGAACTATCCAGAGTTATGGACAGTCGCGCACAAGATTGAAGGACTTGTTAATCGTCTTGGTATTCATGCAGGCGGTGTTATCTTTGTTGATGAACCCTTCACAAACTCAACTGGTCTAATGCGCGCACCTGATGGAACGATTATCACAGCATTTGATCTTCATGATTGTGAAGATGTTTCTCTAATTAAGTACGATGCACTTTCAGTTGAAGCGATGGACAAAATTCATATTTGTCTTGACCTTCTTTGTGATAATGGTTTTATTGAAAAAAAAGCAACTTTGCGCGACACATATGAGTCAGTCATTGGTATTTATAATCTTGAAAGAGATGACCCCAAGATGTGGGAAATGGTCTGGAATCACGAAATCTTTAGTTTGTTCCAAATGGAAAAACAAAGTGGTATCCAAGGCATCGCGTTGTCTAAGCCGTCGTCTGTTGATGATTTAGCAACTCTTAACTCCGTTATTCGGTTGATGGCGCAGGAAAAGGGCGCCGAGCAACCTTTAAATAAATTTGCAAGATTTAAAGCAAATATCAATAATTGGTATGATGAAATGTATGCATATGGGTTGACGGCGGCGGAGCAGAAAATTCTTGAACTGCTTCTTCTCCCATCAAATGGAATTTGTGAGTCACAAGAAGGTTTCATGCAGTTAGTGCAGATTCCAGAATGTGGCGGATTTGACTTAACTTGGGCAGATCGTCTTCGTAAGTCAATCGCAAAGAAGAATCCAGCAGAATATGAACAGTTAACAAAAGAATATTTTGAAAAAGTAAAAGAAAAAGGATTAAGCCCTAAACTTTGTAACTATGTTTGGAACGTCTTGGTCGCAACGAGTCGTGGATATGGATTTAATAAGTCACACACACTCGCATATAGTCTAATCGCTCTCCAAGAAATGAATCTCGCATTTAAGTATCCGATAATTTTTTGGAATTGTGCGTGTCTGATAAGTGATAGCGGTGGCGCAGACTTGTCAGAAGATGAAGAAGATGAAGAACTTCCGAACTGTGTTGAAGAAACTTACTACAATGAAATGGAAGAGTTTGGCGCAGATGACTCAGAAGATGATATTGAAGATTCTTATGAGGAAGAAGATTGCGATGGTTACCCAGCAGAAGTTGTAGTAATGAAAAATGGAAAGAAAAAGAAAAAAGTTAAGTCAACAAACTATGGTAAGATAGCTACAGCAATAGGTAAAATGAAGATGGCAGGCATTGAAGTTGCGCCACCTGATATTAATAAGTCAACTTATACTTTCTCTCCAGATGTTGAACATAATGCAATTCGTTATGGGATTAGTGGTATTAGTAAGATTGGTGAGGATTTAATTAAAGCAATTATTGCAAATCGTCCTTATGAAAGAATTGAAGATTTAACTTCAAAAGTTAAGATAACTAAGCCGCAGGTCATCAATTTAATTAAATCGGGCGCTTTTGACTTTTTAGGTGATAGAGAAGCAGTAATGAGAGAATATGTGGAGAGTATTAGTGATCAAAAGAAAAGAGTAACTCTTCAGAATATGAAAATGTTGATTGATTTTGGTCTATTGCCAGATGAATTGTCTTTCCAGTGCAAAGTCTTCAACTTCAATAAGTATATAAAGAAATTTAAAAATGATAAATGGTATGAGCTTGATGAAAATGCGTTTCCTTTCTTTGAAGCAAACTTCGATATGGATTTGGTCGAAAATGTAGGCGGCGCGATGTGCGTCAAGCAAACAGATTGGGATAAAATTTATCAATCTCATATGGATAAAGTTCGTCCATATGTAAAAGCACATCAAAATGAGCTACTCGAAGCAATCAACTGGCGTTTAATGAGTGATACATGGAATAAATATTGCCTTGGAACAATTAGTAAATGGGAAATGGATGCGGTGTCATATTATTCTCATGAACATGAATTAGCTCATGTTAATGAAAGAGAATATGGTTTAATTGATTTTTTTGATTTGCCAGAAGAGCCAAAAGTTGATAGGATTATTTTAATAAAAGGTAAAAAGGTTCCATTGTTTAAAATAGAAAGAATAATGGGAACAGTTTTGGATAAGGATAAGTCAAAGAAGTTGGTAACTTTATTAACAAAGAATGGTGTTGTAACGGTTAAAATTTTTGGTCAAGTGTTCACACATTATGATAAACAGCTTAGTGAGCGCGGACCTGATGGTAAGAAACACGTAGTTGAAAAGTCATGGTTAAGTCGTGGTAATAAAATAATTGTAACTGGTATTCGGCGCGAAGATAGTTTTATAGCAAAGAAGTATGCGCGTACTCCATATCATTTGGTTGAGTTGATAACTGAAATTGATGATAAAGGAGAAATTAAAGTCTCCGGCGCGAGAGTAGGTGATGAAGAATGATTTTTGAAGAATATATTAAACCAAGTGAGGCTTGCCAATGTATAATGGACTACATTAATGGAGAAGAATTTACTAATGCAATCGCGCCAGAAGATCGTGGAGCTTTTATTAGTGGATTAGGTATGGCTGGTGTAATTATTATGGCAAGATGTCAAAGATATCTTTGTAAAAAGGATGATGAAGAATGAGTGTCGGCCTCTACGATGCTGACTTCTTCACCTATCATCAAACCATCTTTAACCTTGAAATAATGAAACTTGCAACCTACTTCAAGCGAAAGAGGGAGATTACAATTTTAGCTCCCTCTTTCGCGCCTGAGCGATATTCACAGTTTTATTATCGCAAAGACTTTAATGATGGACAGTTCCGGCGCGACCTCAACAAATATCCCCATTTAGTTTATGGTGGTTATGCTTTTTCTAATAATAAATATGTACCCTTATCCGAAGAAATTGAGCGATGCGCGCCAGATGTGTCAATTTATGAGCGATATAAAGACTTATTTATTGAAGATTCATCACAAAACAAAGCTTTCTATACAACAATTTCACGAGGTATCCACTTTCGTCTATCTTTAGATGAAAAGACTGTTTGGAAAGATTTTGAACGACAAATTCCTCGACAAAGTAGAGGCAGAGTATTCTTTTTACATGATCACAATCTAAACAATATTGCCTTTGCCGCCGAAAATATACAAGAAATAATTCAAAAGTACTGTCTATCTGAAAAAACGAAGGTGAGTCTTTGTACTAAATTTCCAGTAATTTGTTCTGACTTTAACTCATTTGTTAAATGGCTTGAATTTACTTTTGGCTCAACTAATTTTAAACTTCAATATAACGGGTTATTAACAGATGCAGAAATTAATGAAACCGTTCAAAAAATTAATCCTTCTCAGGCAAAAAGTATAATTTATAATCCTTTGCCTGCATCATACGCCTCGAACGATTTTTCAGAGCCAGATCTATTAAAAATTTTTACGCAAGTCTTATTTTTATATAAAAATCAAAAACAATTTTTACTTACATATAACGATAGTTTCCAAGTTCCAGATGAAATTAAAAAAATGTTCAATCTATTTACAGCTTATGGCAGGTCTGGCGCCACCCCGCCGACCTCTCTTTTCTATTTTGTAAAACAATTAAGAGAAAAAGCTCGTTATCATATGGAAATAATAACAATGCCTGAAGCTATCGAAGTATTTTATTATACACAACAAAACTATCCAGAACTATTTAAACTATTTTATGAAAATAGTGGCGCAATATTTAAAGGGGGCGAATTACAACTTGTTAGGTAAAGATATTAAAATGAAAATTGATTATAATAATCAAATGATTGAAAGTCTTTTATCTCCGAATAAATTTACTTTGAATAACACAGTAGCACAGCTTTTAAAAGAAAATGATGAACTCCAAAAACAGTGTGAGCACAATTTCCAAGACGGATATTGTATTTATTGTTACAAGGAGGAACCAAAAGATTGAAGGTAGATTTATACACAACCCATTGTCCTAAATGTTTAGCTTTGGAAAAGAAACTTGAAATTAAAGGTGTCCAATATACTGAACATACTGATATAGATGAAATGTTAGCTAAAGGCTATAAAAGCGCGCCGATGTTAGTTGTCGATGATAAAGAGTTTTCTTTTGGAGAAGCAATAAAATGGGTTAATTCTTTGGAGGCAGCTAATGGCAGTAATTAATATTAGAACGAAGAAGAATTTTACAACTCAGTATAATAAAATGCTTGCTGAGTATGGGGAAGAATTTGCACAACTTAATGGTTTTGCAGATGACCAACTTAGCTTTACAGACTTTATTGATAATTTTATTGATAGTGAAACCGTTGCAGATGCTTCCGTTGATGGAAATGCTAATGTTGGTAATAAAGATATGAGAACACTTATGAATGAGATGCCGAAATCTCATCGTAAGTTACTCGCTTTTAACAAAATTTATTATGAACTAAATAAAAAGTATGGATTTAAAACTGCAAATGAATGGCTTGAGGCAGAATGGAATAAATCCCTTTATATGCATGACTCAGACACCTGTACCTATGTCCATTATTGTTTTGCGTATGATTTAAAAGATTTAGCAGAAAAAGGACTTTTCTTCCTCGATGGATTTAATGCAGAACCGCCACAGCATCTTTCAACTTTTGTTGATTTTGTTAAAGAATTCATTAGTTTTGCCGCTAATAGAAGCTCCGGCGCTGTAGGTCTTCCAAACCTTATCCCTTATATGTATTATTTTTGGAGAAAGGATTGCAATAATGGATATGCAACAAAAAACGACGATTACTATGCCAATCAGCAAATACAGCGATTTATATATGCTGTCAACCAACCTTATGTCCGTGACGGTATGCAGAGTGCCTTCACAAATGTCAGTGTCTTCGATGGCCCATACTTGGAGGCCTTATTTGGAGGCGCAGAATTCCCTGACGGTACTTTTATGGTGGACTGCTTAGATGAAATAAAAGAATTTCAAAAGCGTTTTATGGAAGTAGTCGCTGAAATTCGTCAACACAATATGTTTACTTTCCCAGTCCTCACAATTTCTCTTCTTAGAAAAGACGGAAAATTTGAAGATGAGGAGTTTGCGCGCTGGGGTATTCAACACAATATGAAATGGGTTGATTCGAACCTCTTCATAGATGATAGTGTTACAAGTCTCTCTAACTGCTGCCGCCTTAAGAGTAATATTGATGATTTGGGTTATTTCAACTCAATTGGCGGTACAGCACTGAAAGTTGGTTCAGTTAAAGTTTCAACAGTAAACTTAGCGCGACTGGCTCTCAAATATCAGACAGAACAAGAATATTTAGTTGCACTTAAAGACATGGTTGAACTTGATTGTAAGGCTCTTGATGTTGTGCGCCATATTATTGAGAGAAATGTTGAGAAAGGATTGCTTCCAAACTTTACAAAAGGTTTAGTTGATTTTGAACATCTTTACAACACAGTTGGCTTCATTGGTATTTATGAAACAATGAGAAGCTTTGGTTATGTACGGCAAGATGAGTTTGGCAATACTTATTACACTGATGCGGCCGACCGTTTTGGTAAAAAAATCTTTGAAGTAATTCATCGTACAAAAGATCAGTTCGCGCTGGATAAGAACTATAAGATAAATTGCGAACAGATTCCAGGTGAGACCGCGGCAGTTAAACTCCTTAAAGCAGACAAAATGCTCTATCCTGAAACGGTTATTGACGATTTGCCTCTCTATGGAAATCAGTTTATTCCCCTTGGAATTAAAACAACAATGCAAGAAAGAGTCCGTATTGCGAGTCTTTTTGACTCCTACTGCAACGGCGGCTCAATCGCGCACATCAACATAGATGCTCCATTCAACAACTTCGAGCAGGCTTGGGCGCTGACTTCATATATAGCTGACCAAGGTTTAACTTACTTTGCTTTCAACACAAAAATCCAAGCTTGCGCGCATAATCATGCCTTCTATGGCCCAAAGTGTCCAATCTGTGGTGGTGACGTCACAACTGAATATACAAGAATAGTCGGTTTCTATACTCCAATTAAATCTTGGAGCAAAGAGCGAAAACAAGAGTATACAATGCGCGAATGGGAGAATATCAATGGATGAGTTAACAGTTAAGGTCGAAAAAATTGAAAAGATTTTAGGAAAAATTAAAGAAGTTGGAGCAGAAGAAGTTAGTTTTTCTTTTGTAATCGGAAGTTTATTCCCTGAAGCATATGAGAATATTAAACAGCAAATGTTATCAGAAAGAATAGCAGGTTATAATGAAGCAAAACAAGATTTATTAAATAGATTGGAAGGGTGGGACGAATGAAAATTAAAGGTTTAATAGATGAAGACTTAGTTAATTATCGTCTTTGCTCTATGTATATAGTTTTTCCTAAGTGTTCTTTTAAATGCGGTATAGATAAGTGTCAAAACTTTGCCTTACTTGCAGACGCACCCATTATTGATATAAAAGTTGAAGATATTTGTGAGCGATATAAAAATAATAGCCTTTCTAAAGCAATAGTCCTCGCGGGTCTTGAACCTTTTGACTCTCCATTTGACTTGATGACATTAATTGATTGTTTTAGAAATAAATATGATATTGATGATGATATAGTTATTTATACTGGTTATACAGAAGATGATTTTATGTTAGGAGTACAGCCGGCGCTGACTACAGTTTACTCAAATATAATGAGATATAAAAATATCATTGTTAAATTTGGCGGTTATGTTCCTGGTAATGAACCTCACTTTGACGAAGTATTAGGAGTTAATCTTGCTAGCGATAATCAGTATGCAAAGAGGATTTCTTAATGAAAATAATTTTTAATTCTGATAAAGAAGAGGTTCAGCGCATTCAGCGCGCACTACAAGAAAATGACGGATATTGTCCTTGCCGTCTTGAACGTACAATAGATACTCAATGTATGTGTAAAGAGTTTAGAGAGCAAGATATAGGCTTCTGCCATTGTGGTCTATATGAAAAGGTGAATGAATGAATTTAAATGAAATAATTAGTAATGTAAAAGTTTATGATTTAAAAGAAAGTATTATAGCTTCTGGTTACCCAATGAGAACAGAAACTGGCGAAAAAGAATTAGAAGAAAAAGATATAGAACGAGCCATTAAACTTGTCGCAGCAACTAAAACTGATAATAATGCGCATGGACAATTTTTAACTGGAATTAGAGTTAATTTCGACTTAACTCTTACAAACAAGGCTTGGGTTGAGGCTGAACGATACAGGTTTCTTGAATTTGTTTCTTCTCAGTCTACAATGCACCGCATTACTAAATTTGATTTAGAAAAACAATATATTAAATATGTTGATCCACGCATTATTGGTATTATGAAAGAAAAGGTTTCAGAGTATTATGAAATGCTTTCTTTCTTTGGCGCCGGCCATGAAGAAGTAAAAAATAAATATCTTGAAATTCTTTATTCAAATCCAGCCGGATTTAAAATCACAGCGCGCATGACAACTAATTATCGTTGTCTTCGTAATATATATATTCAAAGAAAAAACCATAGATTACCAGAATGGAAAGCTTTTTGTAAATGGATAGAAACGCTTCCATTCGCAAAAGAACTTTTAATTAACTAAGAAAGGAGGAGCGAAAATGAGACTTTTAAAAGAAACCCTTGAACTGCGAGCTAACAGCGAAGAGGGTGCGAAAGAATGTATTGAACAGTACAGGAAAGAAGCTGGTGAAAAAGGTTATACAATCGCGGCTGCTGGCTACACCTATAAAAAGAAAACTTCTAAGGGTGAAATTATTGACGAAGCTTGGGTTTGTAAGATTGTGTTAGAGTTTAGCGGGGTATGGGACGAATGATTATTTATGTTGATGTAAAAAGTGGAAAGGTTGATCTTACAAGAGCTGAACTTGAGAAACTTTTAAAAGAAAAATATGATGAAGGTTATAAAGATGGGAAGAAGTTTTGTGGAAGCGTAACTTATACAACCTGTCCTTATAGCTATTGGAATTGTCCTTATCGCTGGACTAATCAGCCTTCTATTACTTGGACTTCTTCAAATAGCTCGACAGAAGGTACAATAACTTGTACTTCAGCCACTTCTTCTGATTATACAATTCAAGGAAGCGAATTTACAAGTACAATTCCCAATACTATAACAACTCATGGCTCAACAACTGGTACTATAACCTTCAAGGAGAAATAAAATGGCAGATATTATAGATTTAGAAGGAAAAAGGGACGAAACACTCACTCAAGAACAAGTAAAAGAAATTGAATCTACTTTAGAAGAACTTCTAAGCGAAGACAACGAAGAAAGTGCGATTCTAAAGCAATTCATGACTCTTCTTTCAATGGATGAAGAGAACTTCAAGCTCCTCGCGCCAGGTGTTCTTCAGAGTTTTCAACAAACTCTCAATAATCCAAATGACAAAATAAGTCTTGTTCAGTCGTTAAACGCATCAGGCACGAAAGCCGAAGATTTATTGGAAATGTTCGTGCCGATGCTTGATGAGATTGATGAAGTTGAAGGCTTATCTGATCAAAAGAAAGACTTCGTAAAGGAAGTCATGGGCTCTGTCGTAAACGCAGTCCAAGAAACTGAGGGCATTGCAAAGCGCATTATTCAAATTCCGATTGAGCTTTGCCATCCAGATGCTAAAATTCCTCAATATGCTAATATTGACGATAGTGGGCTTGATATCTATGCGTTTGATGACTACACTATCGCGCCGGGTGAGACAAAACTAATTCCAACTGGTTTCAAGGTTGCGCTGCCGCCGGGGTATGAGTTACAAGTGCGTCCAAAGAGCGGTCGCGCTCTCAAAACAAAGCTTCGAATTGCTAATACTCCAGGCACTATTGACGCTGGTTATAGAGATGAGGTTGGAGTTATTATTGAGAATGTTGATCCTCCAATTCGCGCGATTCATTTCGGGCGTGGTATTTATGAAGGACAAACTCAAGTTGGATATGATCCTAACTATTTTGGACTTGACTGTATTGAGTTTGGTCAGTCCTATACAATCGGAAAGGGGGAAAAGTTTGCTCAATTAGTTCTTTCAGAAGTGCCAAAGGCTGCCTTTTTTAGAGTCGATTCTGTTGAAGAAATTGGTGATAATCGCGGCGGCGGATTTGGCTCTACCGGAGTCTAATGGCAAAAATTACAATCTCCCAAATTCAAGAAACCTTAGAACCCGAAAATTGGAAAATAATTTCAACAGAATATAAGAACTTAGATAGTGAATTGATTTTTGAGTGTCCAGAGGGGCATCAAGTCTATAGTACATGGAAAAAAATACGTACTCGGCGCGATTGCCCCATCTGTAAACAAAATCAATTCAAGGAAGTTGAGCAAACATTACTTCCAAAGAAAAAAGGTGAACATCGAATTTTAGCACTTGATCAAGCCACTCATGTAAGCGGCTGGGCGCTTTTCTCTGATGATCACCTCCTACGATACGGAACTTTTGAAACTCAAGAAAAAGATGAAATAAAACGCGACATCCAAATAAAAAACTGGCTGATTTCCATGATAGAAAATTGGCAGCCAGATTTTATAGCACTTGAGGGCATTCAATATGAAGAAAAGTTTGGCGCAGTAACATATGCAAAGCTCGCGCGCCTTCAAGGTATTCTAATGTGCACAATAGAAGAGTTAGGAATTTCATATACCGTATGTCACACAGCCACTTGGCGCAACTATTGTGATATAAAAGGAAAGACCAGAACTGATAAAAAACGATCAATGCAACTTAAAATAAAAGAATGGTATGATGTTACAGTCTCAGATGATTGCGCCGATGCCATCGGTATTGGTCATTATGCAATAACGCAATCTAAAAAGCCAAAAATAGAAATTTGGGAATAAAAGAAGACCTCATCGAAATGATGAGGTCTTTTCTTTTTATTCATCTTCTTCAATAAATGGAAGTAATCCTGTTAATACAGAAGGAGAAAGGTTTAAATCATTTAATGAAGAAAGCTTTATTTTTTTTACTTCAAGCGGGAATTCATAAGAATCAAGTTCTTTAAATTTTTGACGTCCTTCATTTGCTATTTCAGGTTTTAATATTATACCAGTTCCATCAGAAGTAAATTTGTAATTGTCTCCTTCTTTTTCTGCATATTGTTCAAAATAATATGAAGCTTTTTCTTGATAAAATTGTATACATTCAGAAACTGCTTTTGAGATTTGAGAAAGTTGAAAAGCAATATTAATTGGCATTTTTTCATCTTTAAGTTCTAAATAAGAATCAGAAAAAGATTGAAGGTCGGAAAATTTAAGTTTCATTTAATTCGACTCCTTTATTTTTTCTAATTATATTATATAGGAATTTTGAGAAGAAGTCAAATTTCATTAAGGACTTTCAGAAAATGCAACAAAATATCCATTACTAACACCAAGTCTAAACCATTCATCGCTTATATGAAAATATATCCCATTAGTAGTAGTGTAAAGAGAATAATTTCCAGCAGTCGCTTCTATTCTAGAACTAATTAATCTTGCATATCCGGAATTTAAAACATATATCTGTGAACTACCCGACTTCATTCCTGAGCCATTACGTGTAGCTTTTATATTACTTACCTCACTACCAGAAGTATTAGTTGCAATTATAGCCACTCCATATCCGTCATAATTTGTTCCATTGCCAAATGCATAATCAATATATCCATAACCAGCACCGCCATTTTTATCTAATTTAGCTGCTAAACCTTGTACCGCCTGAGTCGCAGCTTGAGAGGCAGCCGTCGCCGTTTGAGAAGCAGTTGTCGCTGTTTGAGAAGCAGATGTCGCTGCTTGAGAAGCAGATGTCGCTGCTTGTGCAGCATTAGAAGCTTGTGTAGCTGTATTATTAATTTTAGTTAAAGTAGCTTGTAAAGTTGTCGAACCTGAGTCCCCAAGATAAACATCTCCATAAAATCGACCAGTCGTTGCAGTAATTTCACCACTAAAACTACCATCAGTAGCATAAATAGTACCGCTAAAAACGCCATTGGTAGCAGTTACATTACCAGCTCCATCTACTTTAAACTTATCATTTATGTTGATAACTGTGTCATTGTTAGTATAATAATTTTTTCCAGTTTGGACACTAGTATCAGAAGTTAGTTTATAATTATTATTTGTTGTATCATATTCATACCATCCTTGGGTTTTTGGATTACCAGAAGGATTAACAACAATTTCAAAATTCTGCCCACTAGGTAAATTAAAATGTAGTCCTTTCCAAGTTAAAGAAAAGGTAGAATCTCTTATTACTTTACTAATTCCGACAACGCCGCTATCAGCAATATCTGGATCCCAGTTTGCGTCTCCACCTTTATATCCATATAAACCATATCTATCAAATCTAACAAATTGTCCATAATTAACTGTGCCAGATTCACGCAATCCTTCCCACATAAAAGCATTAATACCTTTATCATTCCATTCAAAGGATTGTTGCATATTGCTATTAAAAATTCTTATTCTATTCGTATCTAATCTACCAGTAGTAACAACATCTGCATTAATTCCATTACCAGTTATACCGGTTGTCCAACTTTGTCCTCCATCATTAGTTAAAACAATACCACCACTAGTTAATCTAACTATTTCATTAGCATTTTTAAAGTTACTAATTGTAATACCAGTATCATCCCAGGTAACAGATTGGTTTTTAGCATTTTTAATTACTAATTCATTATTTCTTAAACTATTTTGAAGCAATACTGAATTAATAGTTCCATCACCATTAACAGCACTTGCTGCCCTATTGTAAGCCCCTTCATTATATTGTAAAGATTGCGAAGTTGCGGCAATTCTCTGAAATAAATCTTGAAATTGAGTTTTATAATTCCTGACTGTTATAGTATTTTGAGATGGATCATCTAAATTATATTTAATTTGAGAAATAACAATTTCTTCTTTATATGGTCGTTTTTCTCTATCATATCCAAAAAATTCTACATCTTCAATATATGTTTTATCAGCTATTTTAAATTTATAATTTTTAAATCCTTCTATTTCACTTAATTCTAATACATTAATTGTATAAGAAACTTGTGGAAAAGAAGAAGTATATAAAACCATATTTGCGGCTTGAAAGTAAAGATCTGGATTCCAATAATCTGAAGAAGTCCAAGTACCTTCTTGGATAAAAGAAAAATACTTCTTTTGGAAATCATTTACTAAAGCTTGCTTTTTATTAGTAATTGCTTCAAGAATTTCAGCACGATTAATGTATTTTATACGATAACTGTTTAATAACGATCCATTTCTTTCTTTCTCATCATTATAATGATAAATAGTAGAAGAATAACTATCTCTTTTTTGTGCTAAACTTTTTATATAATCATTTACATTAGCATTCGCGGCGACTCCAGCATATCCGGCAGAAGCTAATTCTTTTATTGCTTCATCTCTTAATTTAACCGCTTCATCATAAAGTGTTGAATAAATAATTTGTCTGCTTTCTAATGTATTTAATGTAATTCCTAAATTAGCTAATTCTTCAATTAGAGGCGCAGCTTCTAAATTCCATTCTTTTAAATTAATATAAAGACCTAGCCCACCATTTGTACCATATAAATCATCATAGAGTGATCTTTCATCAAGTAAGCCATGATTAATAAAATACTGAAAATTATAAAGAGCATTTTCACCTGTTGGATTTAAAAAAGCCTGTTGAATTGTACAAGATCCATTTGGCGCGAACTCATTAGTATTTGGTTGAACAATTACCTTAGAAGCAATTTGATCTGATATTATATTACGTTGAATTGATTTTAAATTAATTCCATATCGGAATCCAACAAAATTATCATCTCCAATATATTCTTTAAAAATAACATATTTATGATAACTTTTTCTATAATAATTACTCCAATTACTTCTTACTGGTTCAGAAACAATTGTAAAATTAGAATCTTCTTTAGTTGAAGTCCCGCTTCCTTTTATATAATAACGTGCCCCTACTTTAAAATCAGATTCATCTAAAAGCGGAATATATTCATAAATAATTCTACCAATTTCATCATGTTCAATTGTAAATTTTGCCCAACATTCAAAAGCCTCACAGAGAGATTGAATTAAATTAAAACGATTTGATTTTGAACCAGTTATTGAAGTAACTTTAGCATAATCTTCTACCATTATTGGTGTATAACCGACTGTATTTAAATTAGTATAAGAAATTGGTAAATAATCTTTTCCAAAAACATTACTTAAATCAGTATCTACAGGGAAAAAATTATATCTAGTTTTAATAATTGAATTACTATCAGTTTGAAGATCGGGAACTATTAAATTACCTTCTCCGTCATATCGTGTTTTAAAAAACTTAATATCAAATAATTGAATAGTATTATTACCAACACTTAAAGTAAAAATAATATTAGAATAATCAGCCACTAAAGTTTGATAGCTAATTGTATTTTGACAAGTTAAATTAAAAACTTTATACCCACTTAAAATTCCCGTTCCGTCAGTTCCGGCGCCAGAAGCAGAAAAAATAGTTTTATCTTTTGAAGCTCCTTCTCTGTGTTTTGCAATAACACTAATTTGAAGACTAAGTTGAGGACTAGTTTTTATAACAAAAGTATAGGGTTCTCCTAAAATAAAACCATTTGGGGCTAAAATACCTCGATTATCATAAAAACCACTATTTCTAACACTACCTATTATTTTTAAAGTGCGTTGAATTTTAGCAGAGTAATAAGTTTTGCTACTATTAGGATTAGTGTCTTCTGTTAATGTATATTTTCCATTAATAACTTCATAATATCCAGAAGCTTTTGGATTAACGGTAGAAGCCATTCCACTTCCTGGCAAAGTTGTATAATAAGTGTTTCCTAAATTCGCAGCATTAGAATCAACAGTTACAAAGTCGTTATCACTTACTGCACTCCAACCATTAGAAGTAATAAAATCTTCTGAATTACTTAACATATTTTGAATTTCTGCGACTGAAGCGTATTCTAGTTCAGTATAACAATAATATTCTTTTTCATCTTGATTATTAATCCAAACTGTACAAGTTTCTCCAATTTCAGGAATGTATTTCATTTCCTGTCGTTGAATAATTTTATTGCCAAAATATTGAGCAGGAACTTTAACATTATCATAAAAATCTTCGATATTACCAGTAATAGTCCATTGCCAATTGGAACTGTTAGTTATAAAACCATCTTCGTCTATTTTATAAAGTTTTTTAGCTTCATCTACTGTAGTTACTTGTCCAGGGACATATAAAAACTGTAGATTAGATTCCCTATTAGCTTTACAAGAATAAAAAATATAAATAAATTGACCAGCTAAAATTGTTAAATCAGTATCTGTTAACATATCAGTCGCAGTAATTGTATTTTGTAATTCATATATATATAAAGATTCTTTATTTCTTTGTATTAGAAGCTCTGTATTATCTTCATCAACTTGCCAATCAGTACCCTCTAAAATTGAATTAGCCAACTGTACAACAGTACCCATATTATTTTGAAGTTCAGTATTAAGTTCAATTTCGTATCCAGTTTTACCAAGTTCGTTAATAAATAAATCTCTACAAGTATAAGTATACATATAATTTTCAGAATTCTCTTGAATTTGTTTTATAACAAAATCATACCATTCTGTATCATATTTTAATTTAACTTTTCTTTCATTTACTAATAATTTAATAAAAGGATTATCTTTAAATTCTTCAGCTTCATCGTCCCAATATCTAGAATACATGGTAAAAGTGAAAATTTTACTTCCATTTAATTCTTCTGTCAAAACTGGATCAAATGCGCGCACTAATGAGTCCATTGTATTAGAGCCAATAGTAGCTATACAAACCTCTTCTAGCCACTGATTTTGAACTATATCATTTTCTTCAATAAAATATTTTCTTTCTCCATTAACAATATAAACATTTCTATCTTTCCAGAGGGTAATTTTATAAGGTTTTTTTAATATTTCGCTCATTTTGTACCCTCCTTAATAATATAAATAATTATAATTGATAAAACCTAAAAGATTATTTAACGTATTACCAGTACAAGTAATAGGTAAAAAAAGTAAATCTGAAGTAACAGGTATTTTAAAAAAGTCACCTTGAGAAATACATTCATTATAAATTGTACCAGTTTGGGTATAAGTTAATTCATAATAAGTAACTCCTAATTGAGGAGTAGTTTGTGTGCTGAAAGCATATCTTCCATTTTCAAGTTCACACCATCTTTCAGCAATCGGACTTTTTCCATAAGTATCTATTACTTCAATTGCCTCTCTTTTCATTCCTTCAATTAAATTTAAACTACCATTAATTCTTATAGCATCATCTTCTTCTCCTAAAGAATTTTCTTTTAAAGAGATATTTTCAATTCTTAAAAAATGTCCTTCAAAATCTTCATTACTATTAGAACTAAGTAAACAATTTTCAAGAGTTCCTGTAAAATCAAAAATTAAATTAAAGGAAACCGGTAAATTACCTGGATTATAAACTGCGACCCCGCTATCTTGTACCTTATCAATCATATATGAAGTACTATTAATTGTTTTTAAAGCATTATTTTTCTTTAATCCTATACTATTAACCCAATCATATAGATTATAATGAACACTATTAGCCGAAGAATTATCCATCGGACCCCATTCTGGTATATTTTGAATTGTATAATCATTAATATATTTATAACGACTCTGCGCGAAAGGATTATAACAAACAAAATTTAATTGCCCTTCTCCCTTATAAATACGGCCAAATGGAGATACGGCACTGACCCCATAAAGCTGTTCCTTTGTCTCATATTTTAGATTATCTTGATAATCTCTATCAAATTCATCTGGTCCTTTATTAAAACAAACATATTTTAAATTTGGAGTTCCAGTAGATTTAACTCTATAAACTTTATAAGGTGCTTCATCAAAAATTAAATTATGAATTTTCTTATCACCAAAAATCTTTTTTATGTTTTGAAGTTGCTCTTCACTTATATTATCAAAAGCAACAGATATATTGATCGGCCGCTGAGTGTAGTAACTGCCAAAATAATAAGTCCCGTCAGCGCCCGGCACTTGCACAGTTTTATCTTGAATTGTCGGAAATAAATTCTCTGCATAGCGACTATTATCACTAACTCGAGTTAATCCAAGCTCACTAGAATGAACCCCATTAAAGGTAAATCCCATAAAATCGCCTTTTATCGCACTCATTTTTTCAACTCCTTTTCCGTAGTAGGCGGCCGATTGACCGCCTACTACTAAGTAACTTTTTTATAGGTTATTTCAAAAAGTTTATAGCATTTACATTTCGATAAGTAGATTCTGTATAAATAGACTGTTTAACACGTTCTGTTAATTGATCAACATCATAATCATTAGCAATTTCGCCAACATTAATGTCAATGTCAAAATACCAGTCGCCGCCAAGTGCGCCTTTCGAACCACTAAAGGACATCCTAAGATTTGAAAGAATATCTTTTAATTGTAAGAAGTTTTCAGTATCTTTAGCATTAAGAACCATTTCTGGTTTAGATTTAGTACCGTCAAGCCAAGCAGGGCCAGTAAAATCAGCTAAGCCACCGGTTTTAAAGGTATGACTACCAGTTCTTTTATACCATTCATCAAATACTATATCAAAAGTAAAATCAGAAGCATAACTTGCGCCAACAGTATTTTGCTCAATTTTTGCATCTCGTTTCCCAGCATAAAAGAAAGCATCTTCCCAATTACTGTTATCCATAGCCTGATCAATTAATGCCATCCAATCTGTACTACTTTCAGTATTCTTATTATAGCTACTCTTGCCTCTTTTATAATTGCTAACCATAGCGGTTTCTTGCCAAGTATCTTGAACCCCAGTATCCCTAATCTTTTGATTTCGCTCATTTTCTAGTCGTTGGAGTTCTCCCATATCACCATTTACAGTTCTACCCTTATCAGACTGCGCTCTCATTTCTGCCATTATATCACGATTAGCAGGGTCTTGTGAGCCTCCAGTTCCACCAAGCTCATCTTGTAGCCACCTAAAGGCTAATGAGACTGAATTGGCAAGATCATTGTTCCATTGATCCCGTGAAGCATTACTCATTGAAGGTAAACCCTCTTGTATACTAAGTAATTTATACATTCTACTGCTTTGATCAATTACGCCATTTGGCCCCAAACCTTCCCTTACAATTCTAGTAGCTTCATTAACATAATATCCAGTTTCTTGCTGCCAATCTAATTGAGATTGCATTAATTGAATCTGCTTTTCGCGTTGCTCTGCAGCAACATCATTTTGTTCTTTTAAATCATTTAATCCTTGGTCAATTAAAGTGTCTGTATAGTTTTGTTTTTCTTTATTTAATTCATCTTCAAGTTTTTTAATTTCAAGGGCATTTGAACCAGTTGTATCTTGTCTTAAATAAGCAAGACGGCGCTCTTTTTCAGCAAGAGAGGTTTCAGTTTCTTCATTTTGACGATCTTGACGAATTTTTTCAATATTTTTGGAAATAGCATCCATTAAATCAGAAGCAGCATCATTAATTGCATCGTAAATTCGTTCTTGTTCATCAATCAGATCTTGTTGTTCATCAATTAAAGCATCAAGTACACGATCTTCTAGATCTTGGTACTCTTGACGACCCCTTTCTCTAATATCAATTATTTCATCACTGATATCTTCAATAGCGTCTTCTGCTTCTTCCATAGAACTATGAATTTCCTCTAATTTATCAATAAACTCTTTTAATGCCGCCCCTTCATCCTTATCTGTAACAGCATTGATTGCTTCCCAATTAATTTGAATTTGCTTAAGATTCCAATCATAAGTAGCAAATTTTTGCATTTCTGCATTCGCGGCAAGATAATCTCTAAGTTCTTTTTCTCGAAGCTTTAACATTTCTTCTTGAAGCTTCTTGCGTTTTTCAAGAGAAGCAATTTCATCTTTTGTAATTTGGCTTATTTCTGCGCCAGAACCTTTATAAGTTTTTAAAAGGCGTTGATAGCGACGTTCTAATTTTTCACGAACGCGAAGTTCTGCATTTATTTTTTTAGTTAAATTATAAAGCCAGTCATAGGGATTTTCCCAAGGCTCTTCTTCTTTTGAGGCACCACCGCCTCCTCCGCCACCACTTCCGCCGGCAGCTTTTTTGGCATTATCAGAACCAGTTTTTTTATTATTAACTGATACTCCACCACCACCAGAACCGGTAGAAGTTAATGTTTCAACCACAGGAAACATACCAGTAATAGGTTCAGTTCCTTCAGTCCAACTTTGAGTATGCCATTCAATTGCTTCACCAGTTTTAGGGTCATATGCATCAATTACTCTTTTTGTATGTTCAACAGGAACCTGTCGAGTATCTTCTACATAAGTAATATTAGCATCATATCCCATACGATGTACAGCTTCTTGAATTTGTTCAGCTGTTAAATTTGCAGTTGATGCCATATCATTAAAAGCATTAATAAATTCGGTAGCTCCAGTTCCATCCCACTGAACTCCAGCTTCTAATTGTGGTAAATCAATTTCATCAAGATAATTATAAAAATTTTCAATAGCTGCTTGTGCTTCTTCAGTATGTACGCCAAAATCTATATTCATTAAATAGTCTTTCGAAGCTGCTTTTTGAAGTTCTTCAATTGCTTCTAAATCACCTTCTGCAGCTTTTTTGACAGCATTAATATTTTTGGCGTTTTGCCAGAATGCATCTGACAAATCTTCTGAAGCCCCAACCATTTTACTAACAGACTTTTTTAAATTATCAAAAGCTTCAGCATCTTCGTTAGTTTCAATTTTTATTAACCCAGAAGATTCATCAATTAATCCTACCCAACTATCATAGGAACTCATAACTTCTGCCAAACCAGTATTTAATAAAGTATTAGCTAACGCGATTCTCGCAGCAGCATCTTCTGTCATACCGGGATAAGCTAATTGTAATTGATTAGCATAAAAACCTAATTGTTCACTATCTAATCCCCAAGCTTGTGCCTCTTGATATGCAGCAGTTACTTCAGCTAAAGTTTGGATCGCGGCCTCTTGTTCAGCGCCAGTTTTTTCTCGTATTGCTGTAGTTAATTCATTATAAACATCTTTTACTACACCCGCAGCCTGCGCCTGCGCCTGTAGCGCTGCGAGAGCATTTTGGTCTCCACCAATAGCTAATTGAGCATTTTCTTGTGTAGTATTATTTTGAAGTTGAATTTGCTGCCCCTGGGCTTCTACTTGTCCAGTTTGTACCTTTCTTTCTTCTAAAGCATAAGCTTCTCCAAGAATTTCTTTCCATTTAGCTAATAAAGCATCAACATCATTAGCATTATCTGTTAACCAATCTTGAGAAACTAATTTATTATCTTCTCCAGCTCGTTGCATATAAGATTGAATAGCATTAAATAATTCTGTATTACTACTAGTATTTATTCCTTGATATTCTTCTCTTACTACTACAGCGGCTTCTGAAGATCTTACACCACTTTTTAAACTGTCTAATCCGAGTAAAGCATTAGTATTATCGCCAATTGCTCCACTTAAATCATCCATTGATCCTGCGATATAAGTCCAAGAGTCTGTAGCAAGATTATAAACAAAATCTCCAGCACTTGCAACGCCAGCATCTATTAAAGCTTTATAATCAGCTTCAGAGAAATTTGAATCTTGCTCACCTTTATTAATATTATATTGAATTTTACTTAAATTTTTAATTTGTTCAGCAACTTTTTCTAAATCAACAGTGCGCGCAGCTTTAGCAAGTTGGACAATTTGTTTTTCTAAAGCGTCAACTTCATCTTCAGACATCGCACCATCTTTGATTAATTGCTTTAATTGATCGCTCAACCCTTCAATAGATTCAGCACTAGACCAATCAATACCATTTAAGGCAGTAGCAAACTCAGCTGCCTGCTCAGTATCCATTCCTTCTAACGTTGTTTGAATAACATCGGCTAATGTAGATGCTGCAGCAGATCCAGATACTTCAAAAACTTCCATTAAATGAGAAGTTAAGCCAGAAATTGCACCAGCATTTAATCCAGTTCCAAAGCTATCATTAATTATATTTAAATCTTTTAAAGGTTGTTTAGCTTCTTCTATTTCTACCTTACCATTTTCAACTGCTTTAGCATATGCCGCAGCATATTCTTTTAAGCTGCCATATACAGCTTCAATGGCTTCTATTTCAGAATCTTCTAAGTCTAAATTAGCCTCTTCGGCCATACCAGAGATATATTCTGCGCCTTCTGACATAGCTAAATTAACTTGTTTTTGAGTGTTTTTAGCTAAATTAGTAAAAGATTCCGCGAAGTCATTCATCTTTTCATTAATATTTTCACCATTTTGATATTTAGCTATTTCTTTTGCAAGTTGATCTTTGCTTAATTTCATAGCTTTTACATCTTCAAGTGTTTGACCACTTAAGGCTGCATAAAGCTGATTTAACTGATTTTTAGCATTGCCACCTAATACAACGCCTAATTCACTAGCTAATTTATCTCTCTCTCCCTGATTGGTTTTTATCTCTTGAGAAAGAGAATTAATTTCAGCTTCAGAGGTTTTAACTAAATTATCACTAAAAGCATTGACAATATTTCCAGCTACATCTTGGCCAACTTGATCCATATGTTCAGTAGTTAAAGCTGAAGTCAAAAATGCCTTCGCGGCATTTTGCATTTCAAGTTGATTTTGGTCAATGGCATTATTGTATTCTATTACTGCTTGTACTGCACTTTCTAATTCTTCTTTAGTCCATCTAGAATCATTTGCTAAATCTTGTAAGGCAGCATCTAATTCACCATCAGAAAGACTCCTAGCTACTAAATCTTTTACTTTTTGTTGTGTTTGAGTATCAGTAGTAGTATAAGCCTGTCCTTCAGAAGTATATGCAGTATATTGGAAATTTTTAGCTAAATTTCTATCTAAAACTTTCTCTTGTAATCTACCTTGCTGAAGTTGAGATTGAGCCACCGCGCCTTGAGATCTTGTTACAATCTTTTGTTGGGCATCTATCGCGGCCTGCCAACCTTCCTCAGAAATTGTAAGTTGACCATATTCACCCTTACCTAAATATTTCATTAATTCAGGATAAGTTTGTAATAAAGTCAAAACCTGTTGGTTCGCTTCAATTAAAGCTTCTTTCCATTCTTGAGTGCCATATGTTAAATCTTTTAAAGCTTGCTGAGTTTCATCATAACCAGATTTATCATTTAATAGTTGGTCATAAGCATTTTTAGCTTCTTCCGCAGCCTCTTTCGCCCGTTTAGTAGACTCTTCAGTGGCCTTCATTTGGTTTTCAAGGGATTTTAACTGACTTATTTTCCATACTGCAAATGCAGCACCTATTGCTACTATTGCAACTAAAATAGGTGTTAATATTGGTAATAAAGGTACTAAAGCAGCTTTAATTGCCCCTAAACCACCAGTAATCAAAGGAATTAAAGAAGAAACTATACCACCTAAAGATACTAAAATTGTACCTATTTTAGAAAATGCATTGCCTATTCCTTCTAACCCTAAATTACTTAAAATAGAACCAAATTGTGTAAAAGCACTACCAACACTACTAATTTTAGATCCCATCGCACCGAGCGATGTTAACATTGTATTAATTGACTTTTGTGAAAGAGTTAAATCAACATTACCAATATCTTGCGCTCCAACTTGTAATAATTGAATGGCATTTTTAATTTCACCTTTATTTAATTCTTGTTGGAAAGCTTTAATATATGCTTCAGCATCTGCTTTTCCTTCTGCATTTAATGCATCATAGCCTATTGAAGCTTTAAAATCATTTATAAAAGATTGCCCAATTTGTGGCGCTGCCGCCATTAATTTTTTTTGAACTTCGGTTGTATAACCATCAAACTGTTTTATAACATCATTATAATTAAGAGTTTTTAATCCTTCTTTTAATCCAGCGGAGATATTTTTCGCAGCATTTTTAGTTTGATTATCTAAGGCTCGTAATTGAAGGGCAAAATTTTTGGTTAACTGTTGACCACTTTCCTTACCTGTTTTTTGCCCCGTATTAACCAACCATCCAAAAAATCCATTAAATGCTGCTCTAGCTAACTTTAAACCAGCAACTAAAAAAGCAATATCAAAAAAGCTTTTAAAGATTCCTTTGTCACCAGATAAGGCCGTACTAATCTTATTAATAGTATTTAAAAATCCAGTTAACAAATCAATTACAGTTTTAATAATCTGATTGTTAGCTAAACCCATTGTATATTCATTCCAAGCATTATGTAAACGATCGAGTTTACTTTGCATGGATTCAAGAGTCTTCTCAAATTGTTCTTGACTCGCACCAGCCGCATTGTTTGCCATAGCTACTAATTCGGTTGTTCTGCTATAATTCGCCATCATAGCGATAAAACGCGACTGCTGACGAGAACCAGCTGCAATAGTAGCTATATATCTTTGTGTATTAGTATCTAAAGAATCCCATTTTTGAGAAATTTCAAGAAAAACATCATCTAAATCTCTAAACTGACCACTTGTATCTCTTAAAGAAACTCCAATCGTTCTTAAGGCAGCTTCAACCTTGTTAGCATCAACTATTTCACCATCAATAGGCTCAATTAATGCTGGGTCTTTCTTTAATTCTTGGAAACGAGCAATAACAGTTTTCATTGCCGTACCAAGAGTCTCTGGAGCTTCACGAGTAGTCTCAATCATCTGAGATAAAAGCGCCGCAGTCGTTTCAATTTCCATGCCGGCATTATGTGCCAGAGGGGCAGTTTTTGACATAGCAATTGAAATTTCTTCTGTATCTGCAGCAGTCTTTGCAGCTAATTGAGAATAAATATCATTAATTTTTCGAGCTGAATCTTCGTTAACTTCCATATTAAAGCCACGAAGTGCTGAAGTCATATAGTCAGTAGCTGTCGCATAATCAATGGCGGCAATTTTTGCCATTTTTAAGGTTTCATTACTGACACCAATAACTTCATTTGTATCTAAACCCTGTTGATAATACAAAGTTGCAGCTTCATACGCGCCTTTAACTGAAACGCCAAGTTCATTAGCTCTTTTTGTATATTCTGGAAGCTGTGACCACATATCTGCAACAGTATACTTAGTAACCACTGCAGTTTGTGTCATAACAGCATCTAATTCTTTAATCGTATCAAAAGCAGATTTAATTGAACGCTTAAAAAGTTGAACAGTATTGCCAATTGAGAAAAATTGCTTTACTTGGTTCGCAAGCTGCTCCATCTCACGGGCGCGCTGATTAATTCCAGAGCCTTGTTGAACAACGTCTCCAAGAGCATCCGCCGCGGCATGTAACGGATCTTCTAATCCTTGCGCTGCTGTTTCTGCAACACCAAGATCTTCACTGAGTTTTCTTAATTGTTCTATATTTAAAGATGCTATTTCTTCTCCAATTTGGTCAATATCAGCAGGAATTTCATTAATATCAACATTTTTTAATTCGGCAAGCTGTTCTCTTAATTCATCAAGACCCTCGGGAGTTTGTTGTGCAGAAGCTTCTAAAGCTTTTATAGTGCCTTCAAGATCTGTAATAGTGCCTTTGGTTGCTTGTATCTGCGTATTATAACTATCTAATTGAGCTTCATTTCTTTGAATTGTATTATTTAATCTTGCAAATTCTTGATCATTAGTTCTAATTGTTGCATTTAAAGCACTTAATTCACCAGAAAGTTCTTTATATTTTGCAGAAGTCTTTCCACCTTTTTGACCTTCAAGTTCGGTCATTGCAGCAACGACTTCCTTTGCACGGTTACGAGCGTCTTCTAATTTTGTTGATAAATCGAGTTTACTTTTACTAAGGCTTTCATTTTTTGTCTTTAAGCTATCATAGCTAGTTTGTAAATCATCAGCAGCCTTTCTTTGCTTTTCTAATTCTTGAGTTTGTTTAGTAATTTCTGCAGAATTACCCGTTCCCTTTTCAATTTGTTCTTTTAATTTTCCCCAAGATTTTTGTAATTCTTGAACCTTTTTAATGTTTTCTTGAGGTAAAAATTTATTAGGATCTATTCCTTTTAATTGACTTGTCTGAATTCGTAATTTACTTAATAAATCAGTAATTTTACTAAAAGATCTTTCTGCTTTACCAATATCCGCCATATTAGTAAAGCCTTTACTAGCTACTGCCTCAAAATTTTCAATTTCGCTACTTAATTTGGTAAATGTAGAATCTAAGTTTTTCTTAAAACTATCAGGGACATTAATTTTATTTAAAGCGCTCTGTAATCCACTGACGGCGTTTTTAATCGGCCCTATATTAGCGTCTACATCAAAAACCAAATTAAAACGCTTATCCGCCATCTTATTCCCTCCTAATAAAAAAATCAGCATTAATCATTAAAATTAATGCTGACTTTTATTACATATCACTATCTATATCATCATTGAGGAAAAAGATATTAATTACAGTACTTAGTCCTCCTGTTCCTACTGGTACAGCTATTGTTTTAAAATTAGCCACAACAGGATTCGCATTTTTCCCCAACCGCATAGATAAACCAGACATTAATTTTAATTTTGGAATTTCTATAATTCCGGTTCTTGTCTTGCCTGTAATATCATCCTTTACTCGCGTTTTTCCTTCTAAACGAAGGAACCCATTAATCAATTGATTTCCAATAGTTACAAACTGTGCGCCATCGTTGTAATCATAATAGTAATCACAAATATACTCCTCATATGGCTCTAATGCAGAATATGTATTTTCCTCAACTAAATTCAATTGAACTTTTTCACCTGTATCCTTCTTATAAAAGAAAGGATTGCCACAAGGAACTTTTGAAAGAGTTAATTGATTATTTTCATTACTTTCCAGAATTTCTTGAATTGGGACTTTAATTGAGGACTGCGGTGCAGTATAAATTAACTGTGCATTAACTAATAAGGCAAATTGTAAGTGATTAAAAATCCCTTGGGAAAAAGATAACTCTACATCTTTTGTACTTTCCCAAAAAACTCTATCTCTATCTTCAAAACCACCATGTGCAGTAACTACAACTTTTTTCTCATTAAATTGTGAAATTTGAATTTTATCAAATACACAAAGTGTTTCTCCTTTTTGAAATTGCCTTCCTGCAATCTCCATAGGATAAGTAGTTTTTAAAAAGACGTCGTACAATTCTTTAAGAGAGAATTCGTTTTCCATTTCTTCCTCCTAAAAAGAAAAAGGGTGGACAGCACCAGCCATCCACCCCTTTTTTCTTATTTAAGTAGCATCGGTCTGAGTATCACTATTGATAGTGGCACTAGAAGCCTTCGGATCTAAGTAATGGTTGTGATACAGACCAGTATCAGCCGCAGTCTTATTAGTACCAGTCTCAGCCATTTCATACTTAACAAGCTTCATCATAACACCATCAGCAGGACGCAGAACCTTCAGGTTCATATTGAAAACAGAAGGATCGCCTTCAGCTTCAAGAGTGATAGTATTTTCGGACTGAACTTTAGCCTTAGGAATAATGAACTGGAAGAATTCATCATTACCAGTTGCCTCAGAACGAGCAAAGGTATCGCCAGTTACATAGTAGGTTCCAGGGAAGGAACTAGCAGAAATGTCGATAACCGCACCATTAACTTTAATATCAAAAGAGCAGAAATAAGTCTGCCCAACGACTAAAGCCGAAGGAGTCTCACCGGTCGCGCTAAAGAACTTCGGATTATACTTGGTATAAAGTTTGCCATCTGGAGCCTCAAACTTAACCTTCCAACCAGAAGCATCTTCTGTACCATCAGGTAAAGTGGTAGCAGTAGCAGTAAACTGCTCAGTCTTCATAATAAAAGCATTAGAAGCACCGGTTCCCGTAGTAGTAGTATACTCAGTAACCGTACCATTACCAAACATAATAGCCATAGACTTAGCAGAGAACAAAGCGTCCTCAATGGTAACATTGATTTCCTTACCATAGTCCCAAGCAATCAGAGCAGCATTACCTTTACCGCCGCGAGCCTCAGTCTCTTCAGCTGTTTGCTCAATAGTAGTAACTTTTAAAGTATCTAAGTATAAAACAGGACGCTTAGGACTACCATCAGCATTGATGTCATAGAAGGTAACGTCGGCGACCTCTTTAATACCATATCTATCAAGAATATTCATTCTTTATAGCCTCCTAATTTTATTTATCTAAGTTTCTAATCCAATATTTTGGTTTTACTTTTTTTGAATCTGCGCCAGCTTGTAAACTTCTCACATCAATTTCATACTTTTCTTTTTCTTGATAAGTTTTCATTAATGTAGAAATAGACGCATAACTTAACTCTCCAATATTAAGTGGAGTAATTCCTATTCCCATACAACAAATTGAAACCAAAGTAGTTTGTAAACTGATTCCCATTCCTTTTTTAGCTTTTATTTTATCTCTATAACGCGCCAAAGCTTTCATTCTACGAATTTTTGGATGAAGAGTTGGATCAGGAGGCTCGATAGCATCTTCTCCAAGAGATTCTCTTACTGCATTTTGAAATTCAAAAAATTCATCCGACTTTAAAAAAATAAGAGAGTCTAAATGCTTTCCAACTCGCTTTAATTCATCCTCTAAATCTCCAATTAAAATTAAACCTTCTTCATATAGAAAAGTAACTGTTTGTTTAGTGAAAAAATAAAAAGCTTCTTTAGCAATTTGTTCAACTTGTTTATTGTGATAACTGTTTGCCATTAAATATTCAAATGGAGTAGGAACCTTAAACTTATCATAGTCACTAAAACCTTTTTCTTTATTATTTTTAATGAAAACATCTTCTAATTCTTCTTGTGAAATTGTTAAAAGTGTTCTATATTGATTAAAATTTGGATTACCAACAACTTGTTTAACTGTTGGCGGATAAACTAAAAATTTTTTCTTAAAATCTTTTGGTAATCCTAAAAAAGCTACAGTATCATTCATAACTAGTTATATAAAACATCTGCACATAACAAGATATTTCTTCAGATAAAAATTGTAAGTCAAAATCCCCGCCAACCATTTTACCTAATCCATTAATAGTCTTTCCATTAAGACTTTCTTGGATTTCACCCATTATAGCAAAAGGACGTAAATTAGAATCTTTAATAATCCATTGAGTTAAAGGGACAAAAGTTTCAATTTCAATTATCATATCTTTAAATTCTGAATTTTCAGAATTCTGGCGCCCACGCACTACACGAATTGAAATTATTGAAGTAGCAAGTTCTTTTTCTTCTGCGCCAAGTCGAGGTACAATTTTTATAAGTTTCTCAAAAATAAATTCCTTCTTTTTATCTTCCGTAAGTGGTTCATGATTAATAGGATCTTTGTCTGTAAAATATAAAAGATTTACTAACTTATCATTAGCCATCAATCTTTTACAAATCTTCTGAAGATTTTCTCCTATATCTCGACAGTTTCTAACTCCCATTACTCTGTGCCACCTCCATTAAGCCAGTAGAAGTCTTCTGGATTATCTCCAGACTGCTCTTCCGGCGGCGGTGTCAAATCATATTTATAAATTGGATCAACACTTACGTATTCGACCCCTTCGGTAGATTGAATATCATAACCAGTAACGCGATAAGATTCTTGTAATAAGCCTTTTCCAACTTCTAAATAATCATCCTTGCGAATATATGGGGTAGTTGGCATTACAAAAAAACTAAGTTTTAAATTTTCTGTATATCTAGTATCCATACGGCTACGAGATTGTAGTTCATCTTTTAACATATTATTTTCTTGACCATACATATATGCCCAAGATTTTCTTGTCTCTCCACTACGATCTTTCCAAGTAAGAAAATGAGTCATTCTTAACATAATATAACGATTATATCCACTAGCTTTAATTCTTTCAATATACCAAATCATCCAAGGCTTACGTATATCATCCTTATCTGGTAACATTAAAACCGTGCCCGCCGGCATATTAAGATTGACTCTAGTTAAAAGATAGTGTAACGTTTCAGTCTCGTCTTGTTTATATCTTTCAAAAGTACCAGGATGAGTTTCACAGCAATAGTCAAAATCAATTAAATAAACACTTTTAAGCATGTAGTCTTCAAATTCACGCTCACGCTTTTTCTGTGTTCTTTCTTGGTAATTTAAACCATATCGGTTTAATCTTTTTAAATAGATGTCATAATAACTAATCGGAGGTTTATTATCCACATTATCCCTCCTTACCTAATAAATCCATACAATCAAAAATTGTTGAACGAAAATATTCATACTTTAAATATCTTAAAGTAGAAATTTTATGACAAAGTGTGAAATAATTAATTGTTCTCTCTTCTTCAGGAAAGCCCATAAGTTCAATTAAAATCGAGTCAAGAAACTTTTCCCATTCGCGGCCTTTTTCAAACTCACAAAGTAACCCGAATAACTTATTTCTTAACTTATTATTATAACCTTCTTTAATAGAAGCAATATATTCTTCCATTAATTAGAACCAGCCAATTGACTATATTTATAAGACTTCCCATCTATTGAACGATAATAAAAATCTTCTAATCTAGCAGCATTAGTACGTTCATATTCAAGAGTATTTTTTAATTTATCTAATAAATTAGCTTGAGAGAAGTCTCTTTCCTCATATAATGGCTTCACGTTCTCCCAGGTCATTATTGATCTATTTAACCATTCACACTTCATATAAATAGAAAGAATTTGAATTTCTTGCGGCGTTAAATCTTCAACAAATCCTTCTTCATCCCTTTCTAAACTAACCCTTGGAAATTTAAAATAAGGAATAGCACCTTCTAAAATCATCCGCATATCTGCTTCTGTTTCTTCTGGCATCCATTGACCCCATTCATCTTCTAAGGTTTTAGATAAAAATGCACCATAAACCTTCCAATAAGGAGTCATAGCTTATTCCTCCTTTTCGTCATGATTTAACTGTACAGTACGAATAATATCCTGCCCAGTAAGCTCCTTTAAGTATTCACACTTTTCAAAATTAGTAATTTCATGTGTAACTGCATAATCAACTAAAGTTTGGAGTTGTTCTTTTTTTAATTCCTTAACCTTAGCTTTAAAGTCATATATTGGAACAATATTTAAAAGACGATTCATTTCTTCATCTTTTAAAAGTTGGATGTTAAGTTGCGCGCCAGGTTCTCTTGCACTTTCTTCCTCAAGGCCCAATTCAATCTTAACATCTAAATCATTAATATAAAGAATACCCTGACGCAGAAGATAATCCACACTTGGATCATAAATAGCTTCGCGCAGGACATCAAGCGGAATAGACTTCTTCGCGCCCTTGCGCTCCCAAAGTCTTTTTAAATGTAAATCTGGTACATCAATACCAACATAAGCGTCAATTGTGCTTACTAATTCAACTTGTTTGTTTTCCATTTTTATTACTCCTTTTCACTCATAAAATTTTTAAAAATAAGGGGAAGGGGAAATCCCCTTCCCCCGCTTTATTTTTTATATACCGTAGGGCTTAACCACCATACAGAGGAGCGGTGATAGCAGTATTCTGATAAATCGCCCAGTTACGAGTAGACAGAATGCCAACACCAACTTTCTTGTAGAGGTCGATTTCCATAGACTGATCCTTATTCTTCCAATCCCAGATCTGGGTCTGACCTTCAAGAACAACCTTCACGATACGCTCGCCACCGGTTGGCAGAATGTAAGCAAACTGCGGATCAATAGCAACCTTGGTGTTCTCGTCATCAACATAGGACTGACGGAAAGAAACAATCGGATTGCCGCGGAAAATGTTGATATAACCCTGATAGTGAATTCTATCAATATCCTGCGGATGATACACGCCCTGGCCGGTACCAACAGAAACCGGAACAATAGCATCGGGACCCATAGCAGCAATGAATTCCGGAGGAGCAAAGATTGTCGCGCCCTGGCCATAGGACTTAACAATGTTGCAGAGACGGACCATTTGGTCAGCGCTCCAAGAACCAACATACTTATTAGCAGCCGGCTGAATGGTGCTAACAGCAGCACGCAGAGTCTTTTGAATCTCAAGATAAATAGAATCGGTCAGAGCATCGGTCATAACATCCATATACTCGGCCATAACTTCGGCGCCATCAAGCATACGCTCGAAATCGAGAGTGCAAGCACCGCCAATCGCCATAACAGGCAGTTCAAAAGTAGTGGTATCAAGACGGAATGTCTCATACACACCAGACAGACCAACGCGAGTTAAGAACTTCTTAGCGCGAGCCTTACCAACAGGCTGTCTGAAGATGACTTTTTCGCCCTGACGAGCCTGACGAACATCAGCAAAAATACCAACAGCATCAGCAACACGGTTCGGAACGACTTCGTCAACGGTTTCAATTATAATTTGATAAATATCATAACGATTCTTCATGAACTGGTTGTAATTACCAGCAAGCTCTTTAAAGCCATCACGTAATGCAGCATTAACATCTTCTACAGAGAAGGTGGAAGGCGCAGTACCTTTAGCAGCATGCAGAGCTAATTCTTTTAATTCAGCAATTGTAGCCATTATTTTTCCCTCCTTCTCAAAAATTAAAGCTGGATAACTTGCAGCTTCACGCCATACTGGCCATCAGGCATAGAGCCGGCGCCAGGACCGTTAATAACGGCGCAGCACAGACCAGAACCAGCCTTAGAAGCAACAATCTTCCAATAACCATCCTCATAAGGAACTGCATAAACCGGAGTAGTGCCAATACCAGCAATAGCGGTCTTTAAAGCAGCCTCAGTGGCATAAGTAGTAGTATCATAGCAGATAGTATTGGTGATGAACTTATCGCCAATATCCAGATAGCCTAAACGAGGATAGAAACCATCATTGACACCTAACTTAAAATTCTTTAAACCAAGAGCACGATCATCATAAAGATGCTCAGCACTGTAGTTCAGAGCAAGCGGATACTTCGCAATATTAGCAGAAGTAGGCAGCTTAATGGTACGACTTACGTCATCAACGCAAAGAATCATACCGTTTTCCGCAGGAGCAGAAGCAAAAGCGGTAGCATCTAAAGCGCATTGTGCTTCGATGCGGCCATCACGACGGAAGGCGACTTGGTTCAGCTCTAACTGACCATAGCCATCTTTCGTTAATCTATTAATAGCCATTTTTTTATTCCTCCATTATTTTTTGTATTTAGATAAAATAGCTTCAATACCAGTTACCGGATTATCCTTAGGAATAACTTGGAGTTCTTCTTTCTGGAAAGCAGAAAAATTGTTTTGCTTTAAGGAATAAGCTAATTCCTTATCTAACTCAATAGCAGTATACTCTTCGATCTTTTCTTTGAAACTATCAAGAATATCTTCTGAAAGCAAGTTAGCATAGGAGTCAATAACTTTCACCTTTTCAGCAGTTTCAATTTCTTTCTTATAAGAATTTAACGAAGCATTTTCTTCTTCTAATGTACTCAGAGAGGTCTTAGCTTCCTCTAAAAGTGAAGAAAGCTCTCCCTTTTCCTGTTCTAAAGTAGCAATTGAATTATTGCACTCTTCAACTTTCTGTTCATACTCAGCAATTTTTTCATATTTTTCATCAACTAATTCAAAATTGCCGCCATTTAATGCTTGTAACGCATCTAAAGCAATCTTTTCTTTTTCTGTTACATCAACAATGAAGCAGCGCACTCTATCACCAAGAGTTAAAGAATCAGTCGCATCGTCCTTGGTGTAATAGACTCTTTCAAACTGTTGAGCTTCATAATTATAACAAACAGCATATTCATCATAAATATCACAAATAGCATAAGTTATAACCCAACCATTCTCTTCATTATAAAGATCGTTTAACAGAGAGAAGATAGCGTCATGCTTTTGAGCGTCAGAAAGTTTAAAATTAACTTTCATTTGTAATAATCCTCCTTCTTCTCTATCCTTTGATAACGTATAACCAAATTTTTCTAATTCTTTTGTTAATTTAACAAAAGTCTCATATAAGGTGAAGAAGGCGGCGCCCTCAAAACAAGGTTCTACCGTATCACCTAAAACTTGTAAACCTAAAAAACAACCATCAGTATATTTAAAAAGTTTCTTACCCTCAACTATTTCCCACGAGCCTTTTATAGAAGGAGCATAAAGTTCCATAGATTGGGATTTACCTGGAATTGATTGAGCTTCAGTATATAAGGCTGTGTATAATAAAACATCCACGCAGGCATATTCTCTTTCAACTCCGTCTTCATCTTCAAACTTCTCCCAGGCAAAATTTGGAGATTCAGGCACAACACCATAAATGCGGCCCATATCTCTTTCTTGACCATGATCTGAAAAGTCGTTTTCAGACTCCTCAAAAATTCCTTTTACAGGAGAATAGGAAATGGTACTGAGTAACTTCTCAGCGAACTCATCCGTGATATAAGTACCATTTCTATTTGCCCCTCTATAAAAAATTCTACATCTGGCTTTCGAAATCGTCTCAGAATATTTGGTTAAGTTACCATAGACAGTCACGGGGAATTCTCTAATTAATTTATCCATTCTTAATCAGAGCCTCCTTGAGTTTGATTGTCTAATGATTTTTCATTGGCCAAAGTCTTCGGAGATTTTTCTTCCTCGGTTTTACTTGGCCTACCTACCGGATTTTCGTTTGCACTCTGTGTATAAGAAGACTCCGGTGGGATTAATTTTTCTCTAAGGTTCAAAACATCATTTTCTAAATCTTTTAAATTAATTAAATCTTTTTGATTAATTCCCATAGCAAGCGCCGGCAGTATTAAACTATAACCAGAACTTGCCGTCTTAAAGGAAGTATCTACATAATCCTTTTCGTTATAATAACTAATAGGGAGCATAGAATACTTGAAATTTATATTAGAATTTGAATGAAGTTTATTGATTAAATTAGTGATAGTAATAGAGAACTTATTGGCAAAAACCATCATTAATGCCACATCATTCTTAATTGAAGCATCTAATGTTGAACTACCAGTTGACGCAAACAATTGACTGCTAGTACCACTATTGTTATAAACAGTCTGTAACATTTTATCAATGTTATTATGCGCTGTATCAGATGATGTTTTAGAAACAATAGCTTCCACATCTGCATAAGTAGTTAAAACACTAATGTTCGGATTACCTTTCAACATACCAACCGCACCAGCGTGCATTTCTTCCGCTTCAGGTGGCTCAAAAACGAGCCGGCCATCATTCATGTGCGGCATATGTTGTACAATTATCTTACGAATTTCATCTAAGTCGCGCTCAATCTCATTATCTACAGCATCTTTGTATTTTTCAATACTTTCAATAGCAGATAAAAAGAGCGGGCCGCCTTCGAAGAAAAACGGTAAGCAAATTGTAAATTCTGTAGATAGCATAACCCATTTATTACGTAACTTGCCTTTCTTATATTTTCTATAAGCCGCTTGAATTTCTTTTGGATACGCAGATAAAAAGAGCTTTCTATCTTCCTCATCAATAATTGTGTCAAAATAACTTACATTAAACTCTATTATATCATTACCCGCAAAATCAGTAAAACGAGTCCGGCAATAGGCAGTAGGTAAGTCAATAAAATAAACTTGACCTTTTTCAGTTACCTGATATATTCCATAATAACAACCTTCTACCAGTGCTTTTAATGCACAATTAGTTGCAACTACAGGAATTTTTAACTCATCAACTAAATTCATCGCATTAAAATATCTTTTTTTGATGTAAGAAGTGGAGAGTTCTTGACCAAAACTTGGATTAGGTATCAAAACACCTTGATATTTTAATAGTGTAGCATAATAGATGATAAGTCTTTTATAGAAGCCGTCCTTGTTAAAATAATCTCGGGATAATTTCTGTTTTGCCTCTAAAGAGCTACCGTTAACGATTTGTTCAATCTCTTCTTCCGTGTATACTCTAGATCTTTCATTATAAATCCAATTCTTATGAGTAGCAGAGGAAGAATTTTTAGCGATCATCCCTTCAAAGGAAGTTGTAAAGGAAGACAGTCTTTCTTTTAATTCTTTTTCTTCCACTAATTATCTTCCTCCTGTAAAAAAGATTAATTTTCGCACACCAGTTCTATTTTGCGAACGCTTATATTCTTCAATCTCTAATTCATTAATCCGCCATAAACCATAAGCAAAAGCGGAATATTTATCTTTAGGATATCTTGAATTAATTTGCTCAAGTACTATATCTAACGAAGCACCCGCGCGCCGTAAACGTAAATTAGCCATTTCTTCAAATAAACGGGTTGTCATTTCATGAGGCATTAATCGCCGCACTCTTTGCTCAACTGTCATTTTTTGACCAGCCTTCGTAGCTAATAAAGCACTTTTTGCTTCTTGTTCTTTTATCAAGAAACGAACTTTACCACTAGTCAGTCTTGAATAGGCATTACCATGAATTTGTGAGTTGAGTGGCCCATTAGCTTTTATTCCATAAAGAATGCAGATTGCATCTTTAGGTTGGATCTTTTTATATTCATCATCATTAATGAATCCATATGGAGGTAAAACTTCTCCATTTTCATCCATTTGACCTCTAATCATTTCATCAGCCAAACCAACACCAAGACCGTTGGTATCAATGACAACTTCTCTTGGGTTAAATTGTCTAATAATTTTTTTGAGGTCTCGCGCCTGAACCGTAAAGGGTTTAGTCTCTGTTGTTCGCCCTAAAACAAACAAATTAACTAAAGTAGCCATATATTTTCCTTGAACTGGATTGACCTTAAATACACAGCAAACCGTTTGGTCATTAAGGCGCCCTACGTCTACTGATAATATGTAGAAATGTTTGGCCCCAACTCTATTAGAAAAATGCGCTTCTGGATTTTTTATTTTGCGATACTTTTGTAACTTATCATAATTAAACCAAGATTCCGATGAACTGCCACTCCAAATTGAGAGATATTCACGAGCAAACGACTCTTCATTGTAAGATGGAGAACTTTTTAATTTATTAATAAAATTCTTATCAATAAGGCCGTGTAAAACTGGAACTCTATAATCACAACCCATTACAAAAGAATTATTTGGGTCAATAATAGCGTTTTCAAAAACATCTATTAATTTATCATAAGCATAACTAATTTTGTTGCCCGCACTAGTACAAAAAACAGTTTGTTGATTTGGTTCTTTATCATTAACCGTGTTGTCGGGTAAACGACGTGAAACGTTTAGAAGTGGCAAAACAATTTCATTTAACGCAACCTCATCATGATCTCGAACCTCGTCTATAAGACCGCCATTTCGACGACCACCACGCTGACTGTCTAGCGCGCCAACAACGTCAAACTGAGACCCATTTCTAAATTTTAAAGTAACATAGTCCTTACCAAAGTTACCTGGGGTATCAGTAATGTCACCACCAACAACCTCTCGGCGCAAAAGTGGCCAACTATTATAAATTTCAAAGATTTTTTCTTTAGCAATTTGCGCCGACTGATTCTTTGCAGGGGCGCAAATAAAGCGTTTAGTCCCTGGAATAAAAATACATTGTAAATACATCGCAAGAATTGTCAAAAAGCTCTTTGAAAATGCACGACAAGCTACAACATAAACTTCTTTAAATCGCATAATCGCACGCAAGACAATTCTTTGATAAAAGAAAAGAGTAAAATTAGAAGATTCTGGTTTTATCATATCTAAGAAGAGGTCTGGATAAGCAGTAAAAAATTCACAATACTTTCTGAATAAGTCTTCATGTGCTTCCAGATAAGGTGTCGTCAAAACCGCGCCTTTATCAATTTCAATACCTTCACGCTGTCCGCGCTGTAGAAGTGATTCGTCTAATTTTACTTTTTCTTTAAAAATCTTTTTAGACATCTAAACTATCTACCTCTGCATCAAAATCTTCCTCTTCTTGGTCTTTAAATAATTCCTCATATCCAGCATTATCATAGTTATCTAAATCATAATCATTACGATCTGTCCCATAATAACTTTGTTCTTCTATATCTTTAGCCATCTTTAAATTTTCAATTCTATGTGTAATCTCGTCCCCTATACCGCTCTCATTAGTATAAAGTCTTTGATTATAATTTTCAATATTCTTAATTGTTTCATCAACAACATCTTGGGTCGCGCCATCATAATATTTATTGCGCCAACCTCTCTTTTCAAGCCAATGGAACAATTCTCCAACTGAATCAAAGTCACTTGCACTCTTAACATTCTTCGGAGTAAATTCCGCAGTCTTCACCAACTTATCATAACTTGCCAATAACTTATCAACAGGACTACCTTCCCTAATACAACTATCAATCTCATAAGAAATCTTACAGAGTTTAAGGGCTTGGTCACCTTGAAGGGCGCCATTAACATTCTGTGTCTGTAAGATACCATTATATAAGTTTTCTAAGTAGGTGAGCGCATCATAATCATAATTCGCACCCCACTTCTCTTGCAGCTTCTGTATCTTCTCTTCTCTTAACCCAGGCAATTCCTCTTCAATTGTCCTTTCGCGCTGTAAACGTTTGAACTCCTCAAAATAGTCTCCCCATCCTAAGTCTTCAAACTCTTCACCAAAGAAAACCAGCGCATAAATAGGAAAAACATCATCCCCATTCATTTCTCTTAGTTCCTCCCATTTGGTCGGAACAAAAGGAATATCAGCATATTGACAAATCTTATTTACATAAGTCCAATTAAATTCATAGTGTTGTAAATAAGCCTTTAAACAATCATTGCAAACCGGCAAATATCCATCTGGATAGAACCAACTTTTGGTCTTTGAAAAGTTTTCTGGTCCGAACTCACCACCGCATCGGACGCAAGTCTTAACAAGGAAGTCTTTTGGAGGTTTTATATTATTTCCCTTAATCATTCTTTTTCTTGGTTGCTACGTTTAATAACTTATGAAGATTTTTGCGTTGACGGCGCGAAAGGGTCTCGTATTTCAAAAGTAATGACCCAAAGACTTCTTCAAAAGGAAGTGGTGTCTTCTCTTCATCTTCCGCAACAAGCTTAACTCCTAAAATTTTTGCTACGCCTAAAAACTCAACTGGCTCAAGTCCTAAGAGCTGGCGCTGAAAACGTTCAATTCCTATCTCCATCTAGTTTAATAATTCCCCCTTTCTTCTTTTCTCTTTCTTCCTTGTCGCATTTTTTACAGTGATTACTAAGGCCGTCCTTTGCCCTAGTCCTCCGCACAAAATTAATGGGATCGCGCAGTAAAAGCCGGCCACACTTTGAACAGACCTTAAAATCTTCTTCAAAGAAAATACTCCCAATTAACTTCTCATGATAAATGGCGGCCTCATTAATCGTCGGAATAATCTTTTGTCTAAAAATTGTACTGATATAATTAGTCGTATAACTCTTTCCAAACTCCTGATTTACTACCGCCGCAATATCTTGGTTCTTAACCTTTTTAATCTTCAAATCTAAAATTTTCCTTTGAATTGGTGGCAGGTCGGCTTGGCGCACATAAAACCAAAGCGCATCTAATAACTTCGATCCTGTTTTTAAAAAGTCGTCTTCTCCTTCTTGGTCAGCTGCGAATTCTTCCAAGTCTAAAAATAACTGATAAACCATTTCTAAATCTCTAAAATCAAAGTAGGGTTTGCTTTCGCGCTGTACACGTTTTTCCTCATCTTTTTTCTCCCAATAGAGATTAGAAATAATTCGAAGTTCTTCCTCTTTAAAAACTCCAGGCACTAATTCCTCAAAGTCTTTAAAAACTAACTTCTCTTGAATCCCAAGTGGAAAGACCGGTATATCTATATCAAAATTACTTTCGTTCCTCTCAAATGTAGAAGGTGCCGGAGCATCTGTCGATCCTAAAATGCGCGGCAACACCGAGTCACGCAACGTATACTGTTGTCGGCGCAACTCCACCAAAAGGTGTCTTAATTTTAAATACCTAAATTGAGTAAGTTTTTGGCTTCGCGCTTTCAACATTTTAACTTCTTCTTCTGAAAATCGTTGAAGAAGTTCGTTTCTCGGTGGTTTTTCTCTTTTCCCTTTCTCCATTTCAAAAAAATTAATCAACAACTCCGTCTTATCAATCTGAACCCATAAATCTTCAAAAGCAGAAAGTTGAGTGGGAGTTGCCTTTTCGCGCACTTCGTCGCGTGAAAAGATCTCCCGCACTTTTTTCGGAGTAGCTTCGCCAAAACTATAGATATTGTTCTCCGAAAAGGTTGGACTTTCTAAAAGTTCGTCTAAACTCTCAACGTTTTGAGCGGCCCAGGTTGAATTTTTGCGAGGGAGTTGAATTTCTTTTCGTTGATCAGAATTTAGGCCGTCTTCGTCTTGTCCCCATAGTAAATAGTTCGCCATAGTTTCAAGTTCTTCTTCTGTTGGAGGCTTTTTAATAAAGACGTCCGACTTCACATATTCATCTATAAAAGTTGAGCGGTCTTTTGCAGTAGAGAGCGCCCAGTCTAATTTTAACCTATTACTCATTTGAAACCTCTGTATACGGGATAGGGGTCTTTTTGCCCCTTCTATTTATATTATACCATGGAATGGGGGAGAAGTCAAATTTTCTGAATGTTTTGTAGGGTTGAAAAATTACTTCGTGAAACTAATTTTCCAGGCCCCGGTCGGAGTTAGCGATGGCTAACTGTTTTTCCCAAAAACCACGCCCCACTTTAGTACACTAAAGTATTAAAGAGATAGTTAGTTAAAACTAACTACCCCCCTATCTCACCCCAGTTAGTTATAACTAACTGATAAAAACAGACAAGAAAAAAATTTTTAAAAAAATCAATTTTTTTTCAAAAAAGGGATTGACATATATATCTACCTATGGTAATATGTGTACAGATGATAAATCAAACACCACTTGAAAGGGGTATACAAAATGTATAAAATCAACTATTCCGTCAAAAATTCTTTTGGTTATAATCCCGAGCATAAAGGCGCGCCGTATGTAGTCAACGGCAAAGCCTGCAACTACGGCAACCTGTGCGAGTGCGTCGTTTCCGAATGGGCTGGCGACGGCTTCGGCTACGACACTAAGGCTGTGCCGTTCGACAAGGGTAGCGACATCGAGAGCCGTAACGCAAGCGTCAAGTCCAGCGGTGCGAGCCTTGCTTGCCTGTACGGAACGGATAAGGACGCTATCATCAACGAGTACTTCGCAAGAGTCCACAGCACCGAGTGGATTTATGTGACCGAGATTGACGGCGAGTTCAACCTCTACATCATGAACGCTGACGAGTTCAAGAGCTTCCTCACCGAGTGGGCTGGGCTGGCAAGAGAGAGCGACGGCGAGAGGTTCAAGGTAAGGTTCAAGAAGACCAGCGGCAAGATGCTGAGCTGGCTGGACGAGAGGGTGGGCTGAGAGCCCACCTCTCAAAGACCGGGCGCTTTAGCGAAGTAAAGAGATAAAGAGAAGCTCAAGCTCAAGAAAAATAAAAAAAAAGAAAGAAAAGACTTGACAAGAAGCTGAAAATAGGCTATAATGATAATAGAAAGAGAGGTAAGTACAATGATGATGAACAGAGAGATATGGTTTGATATGGATGGAACGATAGCGAACCTCTACGGAGTAGATGGATGGCTTGATGACCTTGTGAATGAGAGAGTTAGACCTTATGAAGTGGCTCGTCCTCTTGTCAATATGCAAGCACTTGCAAGGGTGCTGAATAGACTTGCAAGAGATGGTTGGAATATCGGAATTGTAAGTTGGACGGCAAAAAATGGTACTGCCGAATATAACAAGAAAGTTGCCGAAGTTAAAAAAGAGTGGCTTGGCAAACACCTTGCAAGCGTGAAGTTCACGAAGATTGAAGTCATTGAGTACGGAACGCCGAAGTTCAAAGTTGCGAATGATGAGAACGCAATCCTCTTTGATGATGAAGTGAACAATCGCAACGAGTGGAATGGAGTTGCGTATGATGTGAATGAGATAATAGAAGTGCTTAAAGGATTGAAGTAAGAAAGGAGTTAAAAGGGAATGTATAAGACTGTTGTTTTGTTTGTGTTTCTATTAGTATTGTGTGCTGATTTTGTTATTGCAGTAACAAAGACAAAAGACCAAAGTATATTTGATATGTTTATAAGGGCTTTTATGATTATTGCCTTTTGTTACATTTGCGAATGGTTTTAATAAAAAGGAAAACGACTTTACCACTTTAGTGTGGTAAAGTCGGCGCCCGGTCGCTTTTTTTGAAAGAGATTATGTTAACCTTGCCCGGGCGCGCACTTTAGTGAAGTAAAGTGATAAAGAGAAAAAGAATTTGACAAAATTTAAAATTTATGATATAATATATATAGAAAGTGAAAAGAGAAAAAAGAAAATTTAAAAAAGTTAAAAAAAGTCTTGACAAAATTTTTAGATGTGCTATAATAATAATAGAAAAAGAAAGGAGATTTCAGAAAAATGGCAAATAGTAGAACACTTGATAATGCACTTCGTGAAAAAGTCCTAAAAACAATTATGGAATTTTTTACAGAAAAAAATGAGGATGTTATGCAAACAAACTCAAATGAGTGCGCTTTTCCTTGTTTAGATGATGAGGGAAACGAAAAATGGATACAGATTGTTGTAAAAGTTCCTACTGGTAGTAGGGATGAGGATGGTTACGATGGTTACGGAGTAGCCGAAAGTTACAAAATGAAACTTAAAGAAAAAGAGGAAAAAAAGAAAGAAGCCGAAATTAAAAAGGCAAAAAAAATCGAAAGAGATAAGAAAATTCGAGAAAAAAAGAAAGAAAATTCCGAAAAATCGTAAATTTTGGGGAGAATTTGAAAAAATTCTCCCCTATTTTCCCCATTTTTTATTTTAGCGATTTACTGTGTTAAAGTGCGCCCGGCCGCCTTCCCGAAAAATTTTTAAAAAAAGTCTTGACAAAATTCTAAAATTATGTTATTATACTTATAGAGAAAAGGAAAGGAGTCCTAAAAATGAAACTCGTTATTATTTTTATTATTCTGTCAATCGTAAATGTCGTTTTTTCTACCATTCGTAGTATTACTACAATAAAGAGTGGAAAAATTGTTGCAAGTATTATAAGTGGTGGGTATTTTGCCTTTTATAATGTGATGCTGATTTATACTGTTATGGATTTTCCAATGTGGGAAAAATGCGTTATAACTTTTGCTTGTAATATTGTTGGTGTGTTTGTTGTAAAACTCATTGAGGAAAAAATGAGAAAAGACAAGATGTGGAAAGTTGAAGTCACAATCCCCACAAAATATTGCGATGCAGTTGATTTTGATTTAAAAGAAGTTCCTCATAGTTTTATTAAAATCAGTGAAAAACACACTCTGTTTAATTTCTATTGTGCAACACAGAATGAAACTAAAAAGGTAACTGATATTTGCAATCAGTATGATGCAAGATATTTTGCAAGTGAATGTCAAAAAATTCTGTAAAAGTGAGGGCGCGAAAGCGTCCTTATTTTTTTAGATTGAGTTAGTTGCCGTTAACTGTGCCCGGGCGCCAATGAAAAAAAAATTTTAAAAAGTTTAAAAAAAGGGTTGACAAAAGAACGAATATATGGTATTATAAGACCGTAAGAGAGAGGGAGACTTCTCTAAGGGCGAGGGTGAGGCAACCCTAAGGGGTGACCCACGAGAGTCAGTAAGACCCCACCCCATGACCCCACCGCATGGAGTCCTGTTGTGCGGTATATAAATGTGAACCAAGCGCCAAGAACGCAACCTCATGCCTTTGGAAGAGGGACGGCAGGACAAGGCAATTTGGCGCGTCATGTTAGCATTCTTAATTGGGGTATGTGTTTGCGGACACTTACTTGCTAACATGGCGGCCGCCCGGGCACTTTAGTGAAGTAAAGTGTTAAAGTAAAAAAAATAAAAAAAATTTAAAAAAGTAGTTGACAGGGTAAAATTAAGGTGCTATAATGATTATAGTAAAAGAAAGAAAAAAAGAAAGGAAAATTAAAATGATTAGAAATATTGATGAACTTTGCGCCCTCGCCGATAAAATGGAAAAGGAAAGAAAAGAAATGGAAAGAATCGAACTTAAAACCAAAGCCGAAAGAGTTTATGTCATGCTTGATAAGAAAAGTGAAGACTTCGCCCTTGCAAAAGTGGGACTTACCGCAGATACTCTTTTTAATCGTCTTCATTCTTATAAGACAGGTAATCCACTTCTTGAACTTGTTGCAATCGCAGAAATTAGAAAAAATCAGACACTTCGCAAAGTCGAAAAGATGTTCCATGCAGAACTTGATGATAAGTTTGAAAATCTTTGTGGTGAATGGTACGTTATCAATGATAAAGAAACCATAAAAGAAATTGAAGAAAACGGATTTAAGTATTTTGGTAAACTTAATTATAGAATTAAAAAAAGACAAATGGTAAATATGGCAATTGTCAATCTTTGGTAAAACCAAAGGTTGACTTTTTTATCTTCTCACTTTACCACTTTACTGTGATAAAGTGACCGGGGCGCCGAAAAATTTTTTTAAAAAAGGGTTGACAAACTCATCTTTATATGTTATACTCTATATGTAAGTTAAAGAAAGGAACAAACAAAAATGGAAAATGTAATTATTCTTGATACCGAAACCACTAATGATATTGAATGTCCTATCTGTTACGATGTGGGTTTTATCGTAATGAGTACAAAGGGAGAAATTCACGAGCGTTTTTCTTATGTCGTAGCAGATGTTTTTCTTGATGAGGAACTTATGGCAAGTGCTTATTTCAAGGACAAAATTCCTTCTTATTGGGAAGAAATCAAAGAGGGAAAAAGAGAACTCAAGCGTTTTGCAACTATCAAGAAAATTTTTGCCGAAACTTGCAAGCGTTATGATGTTAAAAAGGTTGTTGCCCATAATTGCCGTTTTGATTATCTTTCACTTCAGACAACACAAAGATTTTTGACTTCTTCAAAATATAGATGGTTTTTCCCTTATGGCGTAGAAATGTGGGATAGTCTGAAAATGTCAAGAGAGATTTTCGGAAAGTGCGATGAATATGGCGAATTTTGTTATGATAATAATTATTTGACAAAAAGAGGTCAGAGAAGATATACTGCCGAAATTCTATACAGATTTTTGAATAAAAATAATGATTTTATAGAAAGTCATACAGGACTTGAAGATGTCCTAATTGAAAAAGAAATTTTCCTCTACTGCATTAGAGAAAAAGAGGATATAAACGGAAAATTGTGGGATGAATAATCATCCCACTTTTTTGCATACTTATACGGCGCGCCGGGCGTTTGTACCCGGGCGCCAAGTTAGCCAATGCTAACTGAAAAAAAATTTTAAAAAAGGGGTTGACAAGTCTATAATGATGTGCTATACTATAATTGTTCCAAGGGAAAGGGGAAAAAGTCAAGAAAAAAAATCAAAAAAAATTAAAAAAAAGACTTGACAAACCAAAAAAAATCTGCTATAATAAATACAGAAAGTGAGAGAGAAAAGAAAACGAAGTCAAGAAAAAAAATAAAAAAAGTTGAAAAAAAAGACTTGACAAACTCCAAAAGATATGTTACAATAAGAATGTAAAGAGGACAGGAACCTCTTACAGATAAAAAAGGGTGGTGACCAAACACCGTAGCCGAAAAGGCAGAAAGGAAAAATTATGTACACCAACAATCGTGAAGTTCTGAACGCTATCTCCACTGGCATTGTCGATGACGACATCAAGGCTTGGGCTAAGGCTCAGATTGAAAAGATGGACGCTCGTAATGCGAAGCGTACCTCTAAGCCCTCTAAGACTGCTATCGCTAATGCTCCTCTCAAGACTGCCATCTACAACTACCTCTGCGAGAACGATGGCAAGTTCACGGAAGCCGAACTTGGTGCTGTGATTGAGAGTACGCACAACAAGGCAGGTTCTCTTGTTCGTCAGTTGGTTGCTGAGGGTCTGGTCAGCGTTGAGGAAGTCAAAATCCCCAAGGTTGGCAAGCGTAAGGCTTACTTCGTAGCAAAGTAAGCCGAAAAAGGGGAGAGAAATCTCCCCTTTTCTTTTTCAGCCAAAGTTAGCGGTGGCTAACTTGCCCGGAGACTTCACCCGGCCGGCGGTTTACATAATATTATTATAGTGAACCAGATCTGCCGAAAATTTTTTTTAAAAAGGGGTTGACAAAAGGGTCTATAGGTGCTATAATGACTACAGTAAGAAAAGAAAGGAGCGATGTTGATGAAACTCGCAAACGCAAACGCAATTCGCACACGCATCGTGCGCGAACTCTTCGACAGGTTTTCCAATGAAGAAGACTGTGGCTTTATTGCCTCCAACACTTTCAACTTCCCCGTAGTCGCCGAAGACGGCGAAGAGGGTTGGGTTGAAATCGTCGTCAAGGTTCCCAAGGGAACTAAGGACGAAGAGTACGACGGTTATGGTCGTCGTCAGTCCTACCTTCTCGACCTTCAGGAGAAGGCCGAAAAGAAGGCCAAAGCCGAAGAGGCCAAGGCCAAGAAAATCGCCAAGGACAAGGCGAGAAGGGAGAAGGGAGAGTAATCTCCCTTTTCCTTTGGGTGTTAGTTAGCCGAGGCTAACTCGGCGCCTGGGCACTTTAGTGAAATAAAGAGGACAAGTTTTTACTCGTCCTCTTCTACTGTAGAAAGGTCTTCTGTTGTGGGAAGATAATCATATTCCTTTAAACATTCAATGTTGTTTGCAAGTGCATATTCAACAATATCTCTTGCACTCGTCCAAGCAATGTACGCAGAATCATCGTTTGCATTGTCAATATGAGCGTTGAAAATGTGACGCAAAATTTTTATAATTTCCTCACTCATTTTTCTTTCTCCTTTCAATAAGTATCATATCCCATTGCTTCTGCTTCTTCATCTGAATACTCGCCAAGACAAACAAGACCATCACTCCAAAAATTTTCATCAATAATTTTATCTGCTTCCTCTTTTGAGTTGCACTGAATGAAAATCCGTTCGCCACAAAGGATACTGTATTCATTAACAAATTCAAATAAATAGTTAATCATTTTTTTTCTCCTTTCTTTTCTCTTTCTGTATATAGTATAGCAGAAGTTTCCCAAAAAGTCAAGTCTTTTTCAAAAAAAATTTTTGGCCCGGGCGTTTGTACCCGGGCGCAGTCAAATTTTCTCCCATTATATAATACCACATTTTCTCCGTCAAGTCAAGAAAAATTTTTTTAGGTTTACATAACATCGTATTATGTCAACTGTCGTCAAATTTTAACACTTTGTCAAATTTTGAGTCTCCAAGTTTTTGCGCGGGCGCAAATTTTGACCCATGTCAAATTTTCTCCAGAAGCTGCGATTGTAGCAGCTGCAGCTGCGACCTGTCAAATTTTCATAGCAGCTGTGAAA
>Ga0310690_10001263_pt1 | contig 45913 bp, 36 predicted proteins | sample AusTroGonzalo_MG_2_FD_207661 | JGI IMG/M metagenome (GOLD analysis project Ga0310690, IMG submission 207661) | Bovine rumen microbial communities from tropical cattle in Woodstock, Queensland, Australia - Gonzalo_04 (v2) (version 2) | ecosystem: Host-associated > Mammals > Digestive system >... | reverse complement strand
GAAGTTCCTGGAGGCGATGGGCCGCGCGGCGCTCGCGAGCGACGAGATGAGCGGCGTGAAGATCACGCTGAAGCACGGGTGCGTGCTGTTCGAGGCGAGGAACGCCCTGACCGCCGCGAACGCGGGTTTCGCCTCGAACAAGATGGACGAGGACGTGAAAGGCGAGTTCGTCGTGAACCCGAGGCTGCTGAAAGACGCGCTGGAGTCGATCGACGAGGACGACTTCACGCTCCACTTCGACGACGAGGGCAAGAAGCCGATCAAGCTGACGTGCTCGCTGCCGTGGGTGGCCGTGGTCATGCCGCTGCAAGTGAAGTGAGGAGGGCTGAGGGATGAGCGAACAAGTTACAGTGAATAGTGAACAGGTGCCCGACGAGGCCGAGGGCTTTTCCGAAAAGGAGAAGGCGGCGAACAGGCCGGGAACGGAAAAGCGTGACTGGGTGGGTGAGGCCGTGCAGTGTTTCATCAAGGATGCGGACGACATCGACCCGACGGATCCCATATCGGCCATAGCGCATTATTTCGCGAAGAATGCGACTCCAGAGCTGAAGGCCAGGTGCGAGAAGGAGGGCAAGAACGCCACGGGCTGCTGGCGATTCATTGAGGCGGTTGCTCGGAAAGCGCTCGGCAACCGTTCCGGACACATCGACCCGAGTGCAATCTACGCGATTGCGATGCACTATTTTGAGGACGTGCCGAAGGACTGGGACAAGGAGAAGACCGCGAAAGCGCGGCCAAAGGCCTCTACGCCGAAGAAACCGCAAGCGGAAAACAGCAAGGCGGCGAAGCCGAAGAAGCCGGCCGAGACGCCAGCCGAGATCAAGAAGGAGAAGGCGAAGGCAAAGGCGGCCAGGCCCAAGAAGAAGCCGCGTGCGCAGCAGGGCTTCTTCTTCGAGATGCTGGAAACGCCGGCGGTCGGCGGGGAGGGACGCGGCGATGAATCGCCGCGCGCAGAACAGGAAAGCGAGGTGAAGGAATGAGCGACACGCATGGAGTAAACGGCGAAGGATGGATCGGATTCGATCTTGACGGAACCCTGGCGAAATACGACGGCTGGCAAGGGCTCGACCACATTGGCGAGCCGATAGAGGCGATGGTCAGGCTCGCGAAGAAGTTCCACGCCGAGGGGAAGCACATCAAGATTCTAACGGCGCGAGTCGCCCCGCGCCAAAACGAAGACGGAGTCTTTGGAGAGCAAGGGATCATCCTCAAAAATGAATATGGGGTAGATCAGCACTACGTGGCCTCCTACTTCATACGCAAGTGGTGTGAAGCCAACCTGGGCTTTGTGCCTGAGATCGTCCACCAGAAGGATCATCTGATGCTGGAGCTTTACGACGACCGCGTGAAGCAGGTCGTGCCGAACAAAGGCGTCCTTGTCGAGGATTTGGCAAACTACTACGAGGCGCTTGTGGAGACCCATAGGCACGGACGCCCCATCTTCACGGATGAATGGCAGCACTACACGGACAACGAGATCAAGGATCAGGCGCACAAGTTCCTGATTGAGGCGGGATTGTCTGAGGACAGGATCGACTTCCTCGTGAACGCATTGGGGTACATGCAGACGCCGGCGTCGATCCACCACCACCTGAACTATCCGGGCGGACTTGCGCGGCACAGCGTGAACGTGACGCACTGGATGCTGCGGCTGACGGATCCGTTCGAATGCAAGTGGATGAAGCCGAAGAGCCCGTACAGGATCGGGATGCTCCACGACCTCGTGAAGTGCTACTGCTACAGGCCCGACGAACAGGAGCCGGGGAAGTACCGCTGGATGCCGCCGCCCTTCGAGGGCCACGGCACGACGAGCGTGATTGCCGCCGTGACGGAGCTGGGAATCGACCTGACGACGCAGGAGGCGCTATGCATCGCCTGGCACATGGGCGCGTTCGGGCTCGACAAGGACGAGCTGAAGCAGTACGACGCCGTAATCAAACTGCATCCGAGGGAAATCCTGCTTACGCACACGGCTGACATGCTGGCCGCGAAGGTGACGGAGGGGAGGGGCGTATGAACGATACATACGAAGACCGGTTGGATTTTTGGAGACAGCAGTACACCCGCTTAATGCCGGTTGAACTCATGTGCGCACCGATACGCTACGACCAAGGACCATGGCGCTATTGGAAGAAATCGCAGAAAAAGATTCGCCGCGAGAGGCGGCAGCGTATGGCATACAAGAAAGGCGGTGCGAAATGAGCCTTCACAAATGGCAGATCGAGGAGATCGCGGTGTTCGACTGGAAGAAGCGGGCGGTACACGACTTCGACGGGCGCCGGTACGGCAGCGTGACCGGAAGGAGAGCGCCGCATTTCACGGAGGCATGGTGTCCATGCCACGGGAGCGACTTGTACGACGGCAAGAAGCGCCCGACGCGAAAGACGCTCAGGTACAACTACATCGTCGTCGGCGACGTATCGCGGACGCTCGCGGAGGTCTTCGCGAACGATGCGGCGGAGAAGCCTCCGCAGTGGGGGAAGCTTGAAGTGACCGTGGTGCATGTGGCGGTGCGGCTGAACAGCGCGTACAGGCAGGTCGTGAAGGAGGTCGGCCGATGGCACATCAAGACTGGGAAGCTCGAACTTCGCGACATCGACTACCACGGGCTGGGCGGCTGGATCGTCGAGTGGCAGCCGGAGGACTGGGCGGGAGGCGGAAAGAGGAAGTCGGCTAAATCCGCCCGCGCCGAGACTGGTCCGCTGATCGGAAAGCCGATTGACGACGGGTGGTACAATGGCGGCAAGTGGAAGTTCAACATGGGGCTGACGTTCCCATGGCACGAGGTGATAAACCTCGATGCGCTGAAAGGGACGAGGTACGAATACTGCCAGTACGCCGACGGCCTTCCATGCAAGGCCGGGCTTGTGGACTGGCTCATGATGTACCGCCAGGAGCCTAAGATCGAACTCCTCGCCAAGATGAGGCTTTACAACCTTATCTGCCCTTCGGGGATAAAGGCCCTTAAGGACAAGAGGATAAGGGACTGGATCATCGCGCATCGCGAGGAGGTCGCGAGAGACGACGCCGGAGTGAAAGACATCACCTACGCGGCGCGGCACAACGTGACGCTGAAGTACGCGGAGAAGCGGCAGCGCCTCATCAGCGACATCAGATGGCGCACGCGCCACTGGAACGACCGCGTGAAGGTGAAGCTGGACTACGACCGGCTGATGAAGACGCTTCCGAAGTGGCATGTGCGCATAGAGGAATACCTGCGCTATCTAGAATACGCGATCAAGTGCGGCCTTGACCTCCGCAACGAGGGAACGGCGTATCCTCCGACAAAAGGCGGACGCGAGGCGTTCATGGATCGTCTGGAGGACATGGAGGCAAGGGCCAGGAAGAAAGCCCGGGCCGAGATACGGGCGAAGCGGGCAGCGGAACGAGCCGAGGAGAAATGGATCCGCGACACGATGAAGACGCGGATCAAGGAACTCGAGGCGTTCCAGAAGTCGCTGAAGCGCACGGACATCCTGAAGGGATGCGGCTACACGCTCGTCCTGGCGAAGACGCAGAAGGAGCTGCTGGCCGAGGGCCGCAAGATGGGCAACTGCGTCGGATGCGGAACATACGGACGTGCGATCGTCAAGGGCGACTCGTTGATCGTGATGCTGAAGAACCACTCCGCGAGCTACTGCGACATCGAAATAGACCGCAAGAGCTGGAAGGTGAAGCAGTGCTACCTGAAGCACAACGAGTTGGCGCCGAAGGAGGTGCAGGAGCTGGCGAAGCGGCTTGCCGCATGGTTCAAGGAAGAGCACCGGCGCCACATGAAGCGCGGGACGTTCAAGGAACTGCGGAGGAAGGCGGCATGAAGAGTGTCGGCATTACGCCGGACGAGTGGAACGCCCTTGCGGCCGGTCGCACGGTGACGCTCGATCGCGTCCCGGGCGAGCGCAAGGGCGAGTTCAAGGTCGGCGACAGACTGGCCGTGCACAAGCTCTACCAGAAGCAGACGGCGGAGGTGACCGTCAGGCGCGCGGGCTACTATGGCGAGGCGCAGGGCTTCACGCTCGAGGTCTCGGGATTCCGGATGCTCCCTGTCCTTGCCTACGGCGGCGAAAACCCAAGCAGGAGGACGGCGTGACGAAGGTTTTCCCGAACGTGCTGATCGCGCTTGACGTGGCGGCGGCGGCGGTGTACGCCGCCTGCGGCGACTGGCGGAGGTTCATCTACTGGCTTGCGGCGGCGACGCTGACGGCCACGGTGACGTTTTAGGAGAAAGGAGCGCGGCATGGAAAGAGAGAAGTGCTGGTGGACGGTGAAGACGGACTGCGGGACGCGCAGGACGCTCGCCGTCTCGAGGGCCAAGGCGATCCGGAACGTGAGGTACCGGCTCGTGATGGACGACCGCAGCTACGACCGGCCCAGGCCGCGCGACTTCGCGGAGATGCGCGACATCGAGGTGATAGAGGCGACGCGCGACGAGGAAGGGATGGCATGATTTCCGAAAGCGAGTTTCTGGGGAAGTTCGAGGGCGTCCAGGCGAGCGGCGGCGGATGGGTCGCGCGGTGCCCGGCGCACGGGGACGACAATCCGTCGCTCTCGATCGCGCGCGGCGAGGACGGGCGCTGGCTTGTCCACTGCCACGCGGGATGCAGCGCGGAGGCCGTCGTCGCGGCCGTCGGCCTGAAGATGTCCGACCTGATGCCGTCGAACGACAGGCCGCAGCGGACGATCAAGGGACGTTGGGGACGGTGGGTTTGCGACTACGTGTACACGGACGAGGCCGGGACCGTGCTGTACAAGTCGTGCCGGTACGTGAAGGACGACGGCAAGAAGACGTTCATCATCAAGACGCCCGATCCGGAGGCGAAGTTCGGATGGAGCTTCGGCCTCGCGAAGAAGAACATCGCGCGCGTCCCCTTCCGGCTTCCGCGCGTCGTCTCGGCGGCGAAGGCCGGGAAGACCATCGTGATCGTCGAGGGCGAGAAGGACGTCTTGTCGGTCGAGGAGGTCTGCGGATGCGCGGCGACCTGCAACGTCGCCGGCGCGATGAAGTGGGGCTACAGGTTCCCGGAGAACTGGATCGACTGGTTCAAGGGCGCGGGCGGGATCATCATCATAGCGGACAACGACCCCAGGACGAAGAAGGTGACGAGGCACGTCCGGGGCGAGACGGTGGAGGAGGAGATCGAGCACTGGCGCGGACAGAAGCATGCTGCGGACGTAAGAGCAAAACTCATAGGGGCGGGGTTCGAGGGCAAGATAAAGCTGATGGTGATGCCGGCCGTCGGCGAGGAACATCCGAAGGACTTCACGGACTGGGTGGAGGCCAGGAGAAAGGCCGGGCTCTCGGTTGACAAGGCGGCCTTCATGGAGGCGGTGAGGGAGGCCGCGCCCTGGCCGGAGGAGTGGAACTTCGACGCGGCGGCGCTCGAGCTTGCGGCGAAGGACGACGGGCGGACGTTCGCGGAGCGCAGCGCATCTACGGAAGTTGCCGCCGCCGAAAAAAACGGCGGCGGCGAAGCCGCTTCAGATACACCGGCGCAGCCGGCGCGCGGCAGGTTCGGCGCGCCCGTCCCCCGCGCCCCCGACGAAGACGTGGAAAGGTATGCGGTGGATTTCGACATCGGCGGAGGCCGCTTCGCGACGATCACGCTTGAATACGGATGGACGGTCGAGCGCGTGTTCGCGGCCGCCGTGTACGCCGTGAGCCGGAAATGCCCGAACAACGAGCTTCCGAAGGGCGTTCCCGTGCGCCTGAAGGCGTGGAGCGCGGCGATATGGCTCATCATGCGCGGCAGCTTCTTCTGGCACAGCGACTACCGGGACTTCGCGACGTGCATGTTCCTCGATCGGGACGCGAAGAGCTGTACCCTGATGCGGATCATGAGCGACGAGTTCTTCGCCTTCGTCGCCAGGAACGCGAAGCTCGAGGACGTCGATCCGAAGAAAGGCGACCTCGCGAAAGTGCTGGGGCTTGTGAAGCAGATCGCGGTGAACGAGGACTATTCGCGCGGCGTGAGGCCAGGCAACAGCTGGGAGCGGCGCGGCGACGCGGTGTACATTTCGAGCGGTGACACGGAGATGTGCCGCGTGAAGGACGGCAAGTGCGAGATCGTGCAGAACGGGACGGACGGCGTGGTGTTCCTCCGGGGCAAGACGCTCGCGCCCTGGAAGCTCGTCGACGGCGGCGGCATCGACCCGTTCACGAGCGCAAAGATATTCACCGGCGCGAGCTTCGCGGACGCGAACGGGCTGATGAACGTGCGGCTCTGGACGATGAACCTCTTGGCTTGCCACGCGACGAAGCCGCCCCTGCTCATCACCGGCGGCGCCGGATCGGGCAAAACGCGCATGGCCAAGGGGATAAAGGAAATCCTCGGGATGCGCCAGGACGGCGCGCTCGACCTCTCCGTGCAGCAGATAGAGGACGGCGACAAGGGGCTTGACGCGTTCTGGGCGACGGTCAACGACGGCAAGCTCGAAGTGTTCGACAACTTCGACACCAAGGTCAAGTGGGCCAGCGACACCCTCCAGACTGCGGCCACGGACGGACAGACGAAGCGCAGGACGCTCTACACGACGTTCGGCGTCTCGATCCTCCGCGCGAACGCGCACATCATCCTGACGTCGAACAACCCCATCTTTTCTACGGAGGGCAACGGCGGGCTTGCCGACCGGCTTATCACGATCCCGCTCACGTTGAACCGGAACGTCAGCCAGGACGCGGAGCTTTCGGCCGAGATCGCCGCGAACCGCGACGAGTACCTGACGTGGATCGCACGGACGCTCGCGAAGGTGCTCATGGACAAGGAGCCGGTGGACAAGTCGATAAACAGGCGGCACCCGGACTACGGAGAGTTCTCGGTGCGCGTCGGGCGCGCCATCGGCGATGAGGAGGGCGTCGTAAAGGCCCTGGGCGCGGCGGAGGCCGACAAGGCCATCCTTCCCTTGATGAACGACGCCGTGACGAAGGAGATCATGGCGGTTCTCTCCGACAAGGGCTACGAGTGGAGCGGCACGGCCGGCGAAATGTCGGAGCTTATCATCTCCAAGCAGGGCGACGACGAGGACGAGAAGACGAAGACCATCTTCTCTTCGCGACGCATCGGCAAGGCGTTCAACAAGTATATGCGGCAGTTTTCCATCATTTTTCGCATGGACGAGCCGAAGCTGCGCGAGGGCCGGAGCGTCTATTCGTTCAAGGGAATGACGGCTCTCGGCCGGATGTCGGTGGGTTTGGTGGATTCAAAACCCACTTTCGGCAAAACCCGTGAGAGCGCGGACGCGCACGGGTTTATGGAAAACCGCGATTCTAATCCACCAAACCCACCGGACGCGGGGACCACGGGCACGTGGGGCGCGGGGGCGGATGGCGCGTCAGCACGCGCGCGCGCGCCTTCCCCGCTCCCCTTGAGAGAAGAAGAAGGGAACGTAGAGAATGAAAGCGAAGATTTCAACTGGGACCTTTAGTGGCAAGGCCGAACGCAGTTCGGCCATCAAAACTGAAAACGCCGCGTGGCGTCCTGGAGACGGGGTGTTTTCGGGAGTTATCGGGAGCGACGCGGGATGAAAAAGGGCCTGACACTGATGGAGGAGCACTTCTGCGCGCTCATGGCCAGCGGGCAGACGGCGCGCGTCGCCTATTCCGAAGCGTTCTCGCTTGCGCTTACGACGGACAAGAGGCGGATCCACGCGATAGACAACCGCGCGAACCGCCTGACGCAGCGCGCGGACATCACCAGCCGGATCGCGGAGCTGGCCGGGGAGGCGAAACGCAAGAACCGCGAAATGTGGGAGAGGCGCGGAGAAGACCTGGCCGACAGGCTGTACGAGCGCGTCATGGAGGCGGACAAGGCCGGGATGCTGCTATCCAAGGGGGCGCTGAAGGGAATCGAGGTGCTGGCGAAGCTGAAGGGCATGAACGCGCCGGAGGAGACGGTCTTGAAGAACGGCGGCCTGGCGGAGAACTACACGCCGCGCGGCGTCGAGGGCATGAGCGACGCCGACCTGAAGGCCATCATCGACCAGGAGGAGCGGACGATCGACGTGGAGGCGAAGGTCGAGGACGCCGCCTGCGACTCCGAAGACGAGGAGGATGACTGATGATCGGCGCGCGTGAGGCGATGATAGAGCTGCTGCGCAGGGCCGCGCAGGTGGACTTGCTGGCGTTTTTGCAATATGTCTGGTGGATGCCGTCGCAGTTGCACATAGGGCGGCACACGCGAGAGATTTGCGCCCGCCTGACGCGGGCCGTCGAGGACTTCCGGAGGGGGATAGACACGTACCTCATCATCGCCCTGCCGTTCCGCCACGGCAAGAGCGACCTCGTTTCACGCGCCCTGCCGGCCTTTTTCCTCGGACGGTGCCGCGACATGCAGCCGAACGTCATCATGTCCGGGTACGGCTCGTCGCTCGTCAAGGGCTTCTCGTCGAACGTGCAGAACATCGTCGAGGGCGAGGCGTACGGGCGGCTGTTCCCCGGCATGAAGATCGACCCCGAGAAGAACGCGACGGACGAATGGCGCATCAGGGACTCGGTTTCGTCGGTTTACGCGCAGGGTCTCGGAGGCTCGATCACCGGCAAGGGCGGGAACCTGATCATCGTCGACGACTACTGCAAGAACGCGGAGGAGGCCGAGAGCCAGGCCGTGCGGGACAAGACGTGGGAGTCGTTTAAGACGGACCTCTGCACCCGCACGAACGCGCCCGCGCACATCATCATCGTGTGCGCGACGCGCTGGAACGTGGACGACATCGTGGGGAGAATCTACGAGGAGATGAAGAAGAACCCGGACTATCCGCGCTTCGAGTCGCTGATATACCCTGCGCACAAGGACGGGCCGGACGGGTGGGGGACGCTGTTCCCAGAGCACTACAGGCCGTCGTGGTACGCCATGCAGCGCTCTCAGCTGGGACCGTACCAGGCGGCGGCGCTCCTCGACTGCGATCCGCGGCGGGCGGGCAAGAGCGTGTTCCGGCGCGAATGGCTTGAATACTACACAGGCGAGATCGACTGGCGGCAGATGCGCATCATCATCCTCGTTGACGGCGCGAAGTCGAAGAAGAAGACGAGCGACTACACCTGCATCCAGGTGTGGGGGAAGAACCGTGACGGACGCTCGTACCTTCTCGACGGAGTACACGCGCGGCTCAACCTCGACGAAAAGATCAAAGAGCTGTTTCGGCTTGTCGAACGCTTCGGCGGGCCGCGCAAGGTCGATTGCGTCTGGTGGGAGCAGGTGGGGCCGATGAGCGACGTGGAGGCGCTGCGGATCGAGATGGACAGGCGGCTCTACCACTTCACCGTGCGGGAGCTTAGGCACAACACGAACAAGGACTTCCGCATCATGCGGCTCGTCGTGCCGCTCGCGAAGCGCGAGGTCGTGCTGCCTCTCCGCCTGGTGCGCACGCGCGTGGTCGAGGCCGGCGGCGGGCGCGCGCCCGAGGCGCAGGTGTACGACCTCGTGCAGGAGCTCGTGGAGGACGAGATGATGCTGTACACTGGCGACCAGACGAGCATTCCGCACGACGACATGATCGACTGCATGGCCGATCTCATGGACGAGGAAGTGCTGGCGCAGTTCACGCCGCCGGAGGGGGGCGGGGCGGACGGGGGCGGATTGCGCGGACCGGCGGGCGGAGGCCGCGACGACGGGCTTTTCGGGCGCTAGCGGAAAACCTGTCAAGCACGAAATGCGAAAAAAATCCGGAAAGCGTCCGGCCCCTAGCAGGCATTGGGCGAAATGGCCAAAAAAGGTGCGCGGCACTTGTAAACCTTACTTGTGAAGTTTTACAAAAAACGGGACGTCCGCAAAAACCCGTGCTATACTGTCCGCGATCGCGGCGCATTGAGCGCGGCGGCAAGGAAACGAGGAGAATGTCATGGGCAAAGGCGGAGGCGGACACGTCAGGACGACGCCGGTGGCGGCGGAGGAGCCGGTCACGCCGGCGGTGGCGAGGACCGTGGAGGCGGACACGGCGCAGGGCCAGGAGAACCAGGCCGAGCGGCGTTCGCGCCTGCGCGGAATCCGATCCACGTACAGCAGGTTCGCGTCCGAGCAGGGCGCGGCGAACGGCACGAAGACGAAGCTCGGCTGACGGAGGGTGGCGATGGCGCGCGACTGGGCCAAGGTACGGCGGCGGTGCTCGAAGGCGGCGAAGCGCCTCTTCGAGGACTTCGACCGCAAGCGGCGTCCGATCCTGACGGAGGTGTGCCGGGAGTTCTACCCGCTCGGCGTGGCCGGGCTCGTCAAGACCACGGAGGACGTGGCGGACGAGTGCTGGTACGACGAGGAGCACCGCCTGCTCACCGTTCAGCCGCTCGCGGCCGTGCGCAACGGCGCGTGCGGGTTCAAGAGCCACCTGACGCCGAACGCGGGCGGGTGGTTCAGGTTCCGTCCCGTCGGCAAGGGCGGCGCGGGCGCGGACGGCGAGGCGATGGACCGCCTCACCGAGGCCGTGGAGCGCGCGTTCGACCGCTCGCGGGCCTACGACTCGCTGTACAAGCTCTACGAGCACCTTCTCGTGGCGGGGTTCGGCTGCCTTCTCGTTACGCGGCACCCGCGCGACGTGGTGCGCGTGCGCACGCTTCGGCTCGGCACCTACGCGATGGGCGTGGACGGCGAGGGCGACGTGGTGCGCGTGGCGCGCCGGTTCAGCTGGACGGCGGACCAGATCCTCGGCTCGTTCGGGGCGGACGGCGCGCCGGAGCGCGTGAAGGCCGCCGCTAAGAAGGGCGACTGCGCCACGCGCTGGACGGTGTGGAACCTCGTGGAGCCGAACGCCTCCGGCGACATGCGCGCATACGACGAGACGGCGCGCGAGCTGGCGCTCGACGACTCGATGGTCTACCGCTCGGTGTACTGGATCGAGGGTGCGCGGGACGACGACCCGCAGGGCGGCGTGCTTGACGCGAGCGGGTTCACGGTGAAGCCGATCGTGGCGCCTCGGCTCGACCGGGAGTTAGGGGACGTGTACGGCCGCGGGCGCGGCATCGACGCGCTGTGCGCGGCGCGCGGGGCGCAGAGCTTCCAGTACGACATCCTGGGCGTCTCGGGCATCCGGGGCAAGCCGCCGCTCGTCGTGTCGAGCGAGTTCAAGGACGACGGCTTCCGGGCCGGGCGCGGCGGCATCAACTACGCGCGCTTCGGCGAGCAGACGCGCGCTCTTGCCTATCCGGTGTTCGCGCAGCTGCCTGACACCGGAGATCTGCGCGTCAACCGCCAGGACGCCGAGCAGCAGATATCGGAGCTTTTCTTCAACTCGTCGTTCGCGACGATCGACGCGCTCAAGAACAACCCGGGCGTGAAGACGGCGACGGAGGTGGACAACCTGGTGCGCGAGAACATGGAGCGCCTCGCGCCGATAGTGATGAACCTGGAGAGGGAGCTCCTGGACCCGCTCGTGACCGCCGTGGCGCGCTACGCCGTGGCGGCGGGGTTCGCGCCGCTCACGGAGGAGGACGTGGAGGCGATCTCCGACGCGGAGGTGGAGTACGTCTCGCGCCTGCACATGGCCGCGCACGCGCGCCGCGTCTCGGACATCGACGCGTGGATCCAGCGTCTCGCGCCGCTCGCGCAGGCGAAGCCGGAGGTGTTCGACAAGCTGGACGCCGACAAGGCCGCGGACGAGTACGCCGAGATGCTGGGCGTTCCCGCGTCCGTCCGCGCTGATGACGAGACCGTGGCCGCCGTCCGCGCGGAGCGCGCGCAGCAGGCGCAGATGCAGCAGGAGGCCGCGCGGATGGCGCAGCTGGCGCAGCTCGGCAAGCTCGGATCCATCCCGACCGACGACAAGCACGCGGGCGGCATCCTGAAGGACGCCGTGGAGAACGGAGGCCAGGCGTGAGCGACGTCTTCCACAGGGGCGCGCCGGACGTGACGCCGGAGGAGCAGCGCCGGATCGACGCCGAGGCCCGGCAGCGCGCGCAGGCGTGGCTGGAGGCGACCGACCGGCTCGCCGCCAACGGCGACTTCTCTACGTGGCTCTACGGCGTCATGGACGACCTGGGGCTCTTCGACCGCGAGGAGGCGCCCGTCGGCGAGTTCGGGCAGGGCTTCCGCGCGGCCGCGAACCGCATCCGAAACCGCATGCTGGAGGCGCCCAAGGCCGTCCAGCTCTTCACCGACCTTACGAAGCGGCACCACGCCGAGCTGCACAGGCGTCTCGTCGCGGACCGCAAGAAACACCAAACGGAGAAATGACAATGCCAGCCCCAACGCCCACACCAGCACCAGAACCGACGCCAGAGCCGACGCCTGCGCCGGAACAGACACCGACGCCAGAGCCGACGCCAGAACCGACGCCGACACAAGAGCCGACGCCGGAACCCACGCCCACACCCGCGCCCACGCCAACGCCCGCGCCTACGCCTGCGGAGCCGAAACCGTTTCTGGGCGAGCAGAAGCCGCCCGCGCCGCCGAGCGAGGATGACTACGCGAAGGCGCTCGTGAAGGACGAATCGCTTCTCGGCGACGACAAGCGCATCACGCTCGACGCAGACCTCTACAAGGCGTGCGTGCCGGTGATGCAGAAGTACGGCGTGACGCCCGAGGCGGCAAACGCCCTCGCGAACGCGCTCGCCAAGGCGCAGGTGGACGACGCCAGGGCCCGAATGCAGCAGAGGATCGACTACTTCGAGAAGATGAAGCAGGAATCCCTGCGTACGTACACGCCCGCCGACTTCGAGACCATCAACGCCGGCATCGACCGCTGGTTCAAGCCGGGCGGCGTCATGAACAGCGTGATCCGCAACTCGGAACTGGGCGCGGACCCGGAGTTCCTCGCGCTCATGCACCACCTCGGAAAGGCCGCGAAGGAAGACGGCGGCACCGGCGCGGCGGGCGGCGGCGGCGGCGCGGGCGTGGACCCGAACACCACGCAGGGGCTTTCGGACCTCTGGTAAACACTTCCGCCGAACGGGGTTCGCACAGGGCGACGCAACGCGAGGCGGCAAAAGGAAAGGATACAAAAATGCAAGTGAACGGAAACCGCGTGCTGACATACGTGGACTTCGTGAAGGGACTCGACCCCAAGGGCAGGTTCCTCGACAGGTGCATCAACCTCGCCGTCAGGGCGAACGAGATGCTGGACGACATCACGGTCGTCGAGGCAAACAACGGGAGCGCGCTCGAGACGACGTTCCGCACCGAGGTGCCCAAGCCCGTGTGGACGCAGTTCTACAGCGGCATCCCCTCCAACAAGGGATCCAAGGCCAAGCTCAAGGTCGCGTGCGGCCAGATGGGGACGAAGATCACCATCGACAAGCGCATGTACGACAAGGCCTTCCAGAAGGGCAAGGGCTACGCGGACGCGCTCCTCGGCGACGAGATCGAGAACGCCCAGGTCGGCATGAAGCTCGAGATGGGCAACGCGCTCATCTACGGCCTTCTCGCGGACAACCCGCTCGGCTTCAACGGCCTCTTCAAGCACTACGACCGCTACGGCAACGACGACACCGACGACCGCAACAGCGCGCACTACGTGCTGAACGCCTTCGGCGCGGCCGGCGGCGCGAACGCCGCGAGCGAGTCGAAGCTCGGCTCGATCGCGCTCGTCGGCTGGGGTCCGAACCAGATCACCTGCTTCCACCCCGAGAACCATCCGTCCGGCGGCATCGAGGTGAGCGAGAAGAAGGAGGTGCAGGTCTCCGACCCCGACATGGGCGGCGACGCGACCTACGCCGCGTACATGCAGTACATGTACTGGGAGCTCGGCCTCGCGGTCAGGGACTTCCGCTGCGGCGGGCGCATCTGCAACATCCAGCGCGACGACATGATGCTCGGCGCCGACAAGGGCGCCTCCTACGTCGAGCTGATCGACCGCCTCTCCCAGCGCGTCCACGAGGAGGGCCGCAAGGCGTTCTACATGGACAAGCTCATGTGGGAGAACATCTGCGTGATCTACTCGCGCCTGACGCGCGGCAACGCCATCACGTTCGCCAACGTCGAGGCCCGCAAGGAGAAGCGCCTGTACGGCATCCCGGTGCGCATCCAGGACTGCATGAAGGTGAACGAGGAGAAGGTCTCCGCCGTCGCCTAAGGCACGAAAACAGAAAGGAAAGAAGACAATGTTGTTCGACAAGATGAGCCTTTTCGCGGACGGCCTGACCGTCCCGACCACCGCCTCGAAGGACACCTACTCCAAGGTGCTCGACCTGCGCAGGAACGGCGAGCTCGGCATCGACGGCGCGCTCAAGATCTACGGGCAGGTCGTCGGCACGCCCAACTCGACCGGCTCCGTCACCACCGTGGTGCAGACCTCGGCGGACGGCGCGTCGTGGACGGACCTCGCCTCCCAGACGCAGGACGGCAACCTGCTGATCGGCATGTTCCTGCCCTTCGGCCTGAAGCGGTTCGTCCGCCTGAAGTTCGCCGTCGGCTCCACCGCGCTCGGCAGCGCCGTGAAGGTGAAGGCCGGACTCGTGGACCAGTTCGACCAGGGCGCCCTGCCGCCGCTTCAGTCGTTCCCGCCCCTCGCGGACATCGCCGCGGACGGCGACGCGCTCCAGACGCCGCTCAAGCTGGCGTCCGCCTCCGGCTCGATCGCCAAGGGCAGCTCCGGCACGGTCGCGATCGCGGCGGGCGCCGTCACGGGCGTCGAGGTTCCGAGCGACAAGTACACCGTCACCGTGGCCTCCGGCGTCGCGACGATCGCGCTCGCCTCGAACGCGGCGACCGGCACCGTGTACTTCGTGGACGGCCTTGGCAACAAGGTCGCCTACGCTGTCACGGCCACGTCGTAAGGCGCCGGCAAGAGCAATCCCCCGGCCCGGCGGCGGTTCTTCTCCGTTTCCGCCGCCGGGCCACTGGGGAGAACGAACAGGTGACAGTGAACAGTGAATAGTTTTAGAAGAAGTTGAGGTGAAGGCATGAAACTCATTGCCAAGTACAACGTGCAGGTGCGCGGGCACATCTACGCCAAGGGCGAGGCCATGGAATGGGACGGCCAGCTCACGCCGCGCATCCTCGCGAATTTCACGGCGGCGGACGGACGGGAACTCGCGTTGCCGCAGCCGCCGCCGAAGGACGCCGCGCGGGAAACGCCTCCGCAGCCGCCGACGGACGGACAGGACAATCCGCAGCCGCCACCGGACGGACAGGACAATCCGCAGCCGCCGACGGACGGACAGGACAATCCGCAGCCGCCGACGCCCGGCGAACTGCCGCTCGGCATGACCCCGCCTGAAACCGTGGACGAGGACGCGCTCGTGAAGCGCACGCTCGACGCGCTGAAGCGCGACGGCGTGATGCGCCAGCTCGACGAGATGGGCGTCACCTACCAGGCGAACGCGAAAAGCACGTTCCTCGCGCGCCTGCTCCTGATGAGCAAGGGCGAGATCAAGTGCGGCGAATAGTGAAGAGTGAATAGTGAATAGTTTTTGGCTGCGGGAGGCGAGATGAAGAGCATCACGATCGAGATCGACACGTCCACGGGCGCGCTGCTGCTCGCGGACGGCATGCCCTGCCTGGGCGAGAAGGTCGCCCTGACGTTCGCCGGCGCAGAGCCCTCCGAGGGCGGCTCCTACCGGCTGACGCTCTTCGGCCGCGACGGCTTCACGCCGCTCGCCGACAACCACGCGGACGGCTCGCTCGATCTCACGGGCGCAGCGCTCCGGCGCGCGTTCGGCCCGTGCGAGCATCCGCGCAGCTTCCGCGCGGCCGTCTGGGAGCTCGACGGCACGGGCGCGATCGGCTCGACCGTCGCCCAGGGCGTCATTCCCGTCGCGTGGTCGCCCGTGGTGCCGGACGCGGAGACGGGCGAGCCCGCCACACTGCGCGGCCCGCAGGGCGACAAGGGAGATCCTGGCGAGCAGGGACCGAAAGGCGACGCCGGCGCGACCGGGCCGCAGGGGCCGGTCGGCCCGCAGGGTCCGCAGGGCGTGCAGGGAATCCAGGGCATTCCAGGCCCGGCGGGCGCGACCGGCCCGCAGGGGCCGCAAGGCGCGACTGGTCCGGCGGGCGCGACCGGCCCGCAGGGGCCCAAAGGCGACACGGGCGCGACAGGGCCGCAGGGCGAGCGCGGTCCGCAGGGCGAACGCGGTACGCAGGGGCTTCAGGGCATCCCAGGCCCGGCGGGCGCGACCGGCCCGCAGGGGCCGCAGGGTCCGGCGGGCGAGCCCCGGCAGGCCAGCACCACCGATCCCCTGATGGACGGCACGGCCAGCGCCGGCTCAAGCGCCGCCTACGCGCGCGGCGACCATCGCCACCCCACAGACACGTCGCGCGCGTCGGAGTCCGCGCTCTCGGCCCTCGCGCAGACGGTCGCGGGCAAGGTCGACAAGGTGACGGGCAGCGGCATTGCGGGCTACTTCCCCACGCTCAAGTCCGACGGCGGCCTGCAGCGCTCGTACTACACGCCGCAGAGCTTTGCGTCGTCGGGCCACAGCCACGACGCGACCTCGGTGTGGTATGACGGCTACGACGTGGCATGGAAGCTCGACGACCTCGAGGCGCGCGTGGCCGCGCTGGAGGAGGGGGGCCTGATAGGCGATGCCGAGATCACGATAGGCACGCTGTACTACGACAGCATGAACATGATGTCCCCGGTCGCGTACCCGGGCGTCGTCGGGTGCAACGACGGCATGTCCTCGATGGGCGTGGACCCGTACAAGTGCATGACGTGCCTCATGGTGCGCGCGGACTTCCTGCTCGACCCGGTCAGCTGCGTCGAGGGCGACTACTCGATGGGCGGCACGGTCAAGTCGGAGTACGCCAACAACGGGCTCTACCTCTGCGCGAGGGGCGACACGTGCGGCGCCACCGCCACATTCCGCGCGGCGGTGGACTACGGCGTGGCGTGCTACTGCACCGTGAGCGTGCTGGACGGCTACAACTTCTCGTATCTGCGGAATGCGCAGCCCGGCGGCGGCGTCACCGGTGCGCTCGTCCAGGACGAGGGCGGCGCGTGGTGGATATGCGTTCCGCCGCGTCTGCCCATGTACGGCGAGTCGCCAGACCCCATGCTCGGCTACGACATCGAATACGGCGACGGCCTGGCGCTGTACCTCGCAGAGGAGTACTACATGGGGTGCAACCCCTGCGGCATCCCCGCAGAGGTCCGGATCACCATCGAGGACACGTGCGGCCTCACCGTGTACGAGGGGACGGTGCAGGTGGAGATCTACGCAGTGCCGCCCGTGACAATCTGACGACAGCAGCCAAAGGAAAGGAAAACGAAAATGGACAACGTGAAACCGGTCATCGTGGTATTCGGATATTCGAGGGACCGCGCGCTCTTCGGGCAGGCGCTCCGCGCGCTCTCGCGCCTCGTGGCGAAGGGCGAGGCGTGCGCCGTGCGCCTCTACGACGACGCGAACGACCCGATGTGCCCGGGCGGCGATGGAACGCCGCAGGGCGTGACGCGCGTGGAGACCTCGTGGGACAGAGGCGGATTCAGGCCCGGCGGGTACAACGAGGCGACCGTGCGCGGCATCGTCGCGGCCATGCGCGACGCCGCGGACGCGACCGGAGCGGCGTGGGCGGTCAAGACGGACTGCGACGCCGCGCTCAACTCGCTGGCGTATCTCGATGCGCTCGACCCCGCCGCGACGGGCGAGTTCGGCAACGAGGGCGCAAAGGGCTTCTCGATGGGCGTTCTCCACGCCTTCTCGGCGCAGTGCCTTGAGCGCATGGACGCGCTTCTCGGCGACCGCAAGGCCCAGGCGCAGCTCGTGCTGCTCGACAGGCCGGAGGCGCAGTCGCTCTCGAAGCTGGCGGAGCTGACGCGCATGAGGCGCGTCCTCGTGCCGAGGGACGGCGCGGCCGGCTACGGCTGGCGGCACAGCCGCCACGGGTTCTTCGACGCGACGGACGCGCAGATGGACGAGCTGATGAAGTGCATGAGCGTGTTCTTCAAGCCGACGGTTCCTGACGGCGCGCCGGAGGATCGCGTAGAGGCGACGTACGCCGCCGCGCTCCGGCGCATGACGGCCTACGTGGACGCGCTCCTCGAGCGCGGCGACGCCATGGCCCCGCAGCCGCCCCCGCGCGTGTTCTCGAAGCTGCGGCTCTACGGCGCGCTCGCCGAGGCCGGACTCTGGGAGAGGTTCGAGGCCTGGCTCAAGACGCAGACGATCAACGGCCGGAACGGCTGGACGGCCTTCTCGCTTGCGCAGAACATCGCCGACGACCATCCGCTCTTCGGGCCGATATTTTCGGCGGCGAAGGAGGCGCTGGACATGGATGACGCGACGGCGGAGGCGATGCTCGCGGCGGCGGAAGAGGGAGGTGCGTAGAATGTGCGAGTGGAAGCCCGACTTCGACACGCTCAACAAGCGCGTGGACGGCATCGAGTCGCGAATGACCCAGGTCGAGCACGACGTGGGCAAGATGCGCTCGGAGACGGCGGACGGCTTCCGCCACGGCGCGGAGGCGATGCAGGCCATCAACACATCCGTCGCCAACCTCGCGCATGACTTCGGGGAGCGCATGACGAACCTCGACCGCCGCATCATAGCCGAGAAGGAGGCGTGGGGCCAGACCCTCCGCTCCGTCGTGAACTGGTCCGTCCGCGTAATCCTGGCAGGGTGTGCCGTGGCAATGGGGGTTACGGCCTGGAAGAACCTCGTGGCGCAATGACGATCTGCCCGCCGGGGCCAACGCCGAGATCGTTGAGCCAACCCTAACGGCGACTGGTACAGCGGGCGAAACCTCACAAAGAGAAAAGGAGCACAACGAATGAAGACACTGGCGATATGGTTTGCGAAGCGCTATGCGCTGAGCCTGGTGCAGGACATGGTGAAGGCCAAGTCCGCAGACGTGGCGAAGTGGGCCTCGCGCATCGGAGTGTGGATCGAGCGCTTCGGCCTCGTGGCCAAGTACCTCGCCACGCTCTCGGACAGGCTGGCCGACGGCGAGCTGACCGACGCGGAGGCGAAGGCCGCGCTCGCGGAGGCGAACGCGCTCGCGGCGGAGCTCACGAAGGAGGGCTGAACGATGGCGTGCAAGGAGAAGATCAAGGCTAAGGCCTATGCCGTGAAGCAGAGGGCGAAGTCCGTCAAGGCGAAGGTGAAGGGCAAGGTGAAGCGCGGCGCGCTCGTCGTTCTCGCCCTTGCGCTGCTGCCCCTATGCGGTTGCCCGTCGGCCAATCCCGCGAGCCGCACCACCAGCGCGGAGGTAAACCGTCCGTGCATCTGCGTGGACGTGGGCAGCGGAGTCAGCAACATCGCGGTCACGGCGTCCATCGACATCCACGACCTCGCGCTCGCGAGCGCGGATTCGACGGGCAGCACCGAGACGCAGACAGCCACGCCCACCGTGGACGTGCGCACGCGCATCGACGCCCGCTACAACGACGCCCTCGCCGCCGCCAGCACCGCAAGCCGTGGCGTGATAGCCCAGATTGCCGACGGCGTGACGGGCGTGCTCGACCTGATGGCCTCGAAGAAGAGCGGCAAGGTCGCCGTCACGAAGACCGACGGCAGCGCTGCGGTCGTGCAGTGCGACGACGGACAATGCTCCTTCTGCGAGGAGTGTACGGAGCCGTGAACCCCTTGGCGCGGGCGGCGCTCGGCGCTCACCTCCTGCCCGTCCGCGCCATTTCGTTCTTTTTCGCTTGATGAACCTTGAAGCTTGGAAAGGCAAGACAATGTCGAACACATTGCATGCGGGCTTCCACGCGACGGCGATGGCGGCCGTGAACGAGGCGCTGACGGTCCTCGGGCAGGACGTCGTCCTGGACGAGCTCTCGACGGAGAGCGCGAACGCGCACGCGCGCAAGGCGGCGTACCTCTACGAGAGCGCCCGCGTCCGCGTGCTGCGCGACCACGCCTGGAGCTTCGCCCGGCGCGAGCTGGACGTGCCGGGGGGCGCGTACATGGCGTGCCCCGCGCACGGCGCCGCGTTCCCGTTCCGCTGTCCGCGCCCGGCGCGCTGTGCGCGAATCCTCTCCTGCTTCGGGCCGGACGGGCTCGCCGTCCACCACCGCCTCGCCGCGAACGAGGTGCAGGCCGCCGCGCCCGTCGCGCGCATCGCCTACCTGGCCGACGTGGAGGACCTGGACAAGTGGTCGCCCGACGCCTACCGCGCGCTCGTGCTGCGCCTCGCCGCCGACCTCGCCAAGCCCATAACGGGCCGCATCAACGAGCGGCAGCTCCAGGAGCAGGCCTACGCCGACCAGCTCGCCGCCGCAAAGCTCAACGACGCGCGCGAGACGAACGTCCCGTACGACGCCTACGAGGACAACCACTTCGTGGCCGTCATGCGCGGCGACTTCAGGGCCGCGCCGCCGTGGCGCAGATAGGAGCGAGGGGGCATGTACAAGCACACGCAGAGATCGTTCGCCGGCGGCCGGCTCGACCGCGAGCTGATGGGCCGCCAGGACCTCGCAAAGTACTTCACCGGCGCGAGCGAGCTGAAGAACCTGCTCGTCCGTCGGCAGGGCAACCTCGCCAAGCGGCGCGGCACGGACGAGAGCGCCGACCTCGCGAACCTGCTCGGCTACCTGCCCGGCTCGCCGGACGCCTCGATCCCGCTACGCTCGCCGCGCCTCTTCCCGCTCGTCTCCACGCGCGAGCAGGGCTACCACCTGCTCGTCGCGAACCGGCGCGCGTTCCTCTGCTCCCGCAGGGGCGTGCGCTCCGTCTCCTACGGCTGGCTCAGGAAGATCGACCCCTACGACGGCACCGTGGACTACGCGGGCCGCGCGTCCGTCGCGGGCGACTACGCGTACATGATCGGCCCGGACGGCTACGACACGCTCCAGGAGGCGGCCGCCGCCGCGCAGGACGGCGACACGATCAAGGTCTGCGCGGACGACACGTTCTCCGAGACCGTCTCGTTCGCGACGCAGGGCACCGTCACGCTCGACCTCAACGGGCACACGCTCGCCTCGACGCTCGACGACCCGGCCGCGCACGTCGCCGCGTTCAACGTGTCCGGCGCGACGACGACGCTCGTGATCGACGACACGGCGGGAGGCGGCATGATCACGCAGCCGCAGCCGGTCTGCGCCCATCTCCTGGGGACCGGGGAAGCCGGCGCGAAGCTGGTCCTCGTGAACGGACGCGTCATCGCGCGCGCGAAGACGAGCCAGGCGACGACGGGGAACGCCGTCAAGTGGAGATCCGCCGTGCGGATCTTTCCGGGCGCCACGTTCGAGGGCGTCGGCGGCGTGGTGGCCAACGAGGGGAACGTGCCCGAATGGGACGCGGAAGTGGAAATGTACGTCGCACCTGGAAGCCCGCTGTTCTACCTTGGCAGCGGCACTCATGCCGCCAACACGGTCACGATCGGCGGCGGGCTCTACCGCGGGACCTACGACTACGGAAGGGACCCGCAGAACGACTCGTGGCCCAGCGATTACGCCGTCCTCCTTGCCACGGCGAGCGCAACGTCAGCCCGGACGGCCACCGTGTCCATATCCGGGGGCCTGGTCGCCGTTCGAACAATCGGCGGCTCGCACGACGCCGACGGGGACTGCAACGACGACATCGCCCTGGACACGAAGATACAGGTGACCGGCGGCGCGCTGCTCGGATGGGGAGGTGATGGCGAGCGCGTCTCGAACGTCCGCGGCGAGTCGACCGAAGGCGGCACGCAGGGGTACGAGGATTCGATCGCCGCCGGATCTGCGGCGAACTCCGCAGAACGGGAGATATGGATTCCGACCGTGTCCCCGGAATTTGGACGCTATCGCCCCGTGGGCGGATGCCATCCGTCGGACGAGGGCGACTACGCAGCCGACTGGACGGTGGACGACGACCACTGGGCGACGCCCGCGCCGGAGGGCGGCGGCCAGCCAGAGTCCTCCGATCTCCGCCCGTACTACGTCGACGTGCCGTGGGACGACGCGGAGCTCGCCGAGCTGAACTTCTGCCAGTCCGGCGACACGCTCTTCTTCGCGCACCGCAGCCACCCGCCCGCGCGGATCGTGTTCGACCCGGCGTCCGTCACGCTCGAATACTCGCTCGTGCCGTTCGCCGCGCCGTGGCTGCCGCCCGTCCTCGGCTCGCTCGGCATGTCTGAGATCAACAAGGAGACCTCCACGGTCTCCACGGGCGCGAGCAAGTCCGCGCGTTCCACGACCACCACCACGTACGACCGAAGCGCCGGCACGAAGACGGTGAGCGTGGTCGGCGGCGCGAGCGGCGACACGCCGACGACCACGACCTCCCACCCGCCGAAGCGGACCGTGAGCTACTGCGTCTCCTACGTGAAGGACGGCGTGGAGTCGCCGCCCTCCGCGCCGCGCTCGGCCACGTACCTCGCGCCGTGGCAGGAGGGCGAGAAGATCACGGTCAACTTCAGCAGGGGCGGCAACGAGGCCGAGCCGGACGAGTACCGCGTCTACAAGAAGCAGGGAACGGAGTTCGGCCTCATCGGCACCGTGCGCAACGACTCAACGGTCGAGACGCATCCCTCGATCGCGCTCGCGGCGGGCGCGGGATCCGCGGCGCGCGGCTCGTTCTCGGCGTGGCCGGGCGACGGCGCGGCGCGCGTCCGCACGCCGTTCACCGCTCCGGAGGCGGAGGAGACGCGCGCGCGCGCCGTCTCGGGCGTGTGCGAGACGTGGAGCGCGCGCATGGCGGGCGCGCTCGGCGAGGTGACGTGCTGGCCGGGCCTCGGCGCCGTCACCGCGCCGCAGGCCACGTTCGGCTTCGGCAGGAACTCGGGCGTCTCCGTCGCCACCGTCAAGGTGCAGGTGGACGCGCACGCGCTCCGCTACGAGGAGCTGGCCGACGGCACGGTGGACGTGTTCGACGACATCACGCTCTCGGGGAAGACTGTCACGTGCAGGATGTCGCGCCAGACGTCCGCCGGCGCGAGCGCGTCCACGCTCTCCTCCACGAAGACGCTCTCGCCCGTCACGTACACGCCGAAGGGCGGCACGGCGCAGACGGCCTACGACGGCACGGTCACGCACTACCTCGGCAACTTCCCCGCCGACATCGGCCGCGCGGCCCTCGCCGCCGCCGCCGCGTCCGCCGGGCTGGAGCCGCGCGTCGCCACGTTCTCGTTTGCGGTGGGGACGGACCAGACGCGGAACGTGGTCGTGACGGCCGCGGGGGCGGACGGGCGGGCCTGCGACCTCGTGCTGGCCGCGATCGCGTTCACGCCGAAGTCGGCGATCGCGCACTCCTTCGACGACGACTACATCACGCCCGACATGTCGCTCACGCCCGTCTCGGCGGAGTACCCGTTCCAGGGGACGGGCAACTACCCCGGCTGCGTGGGCGTCCACCAGCAGCGGCTCGTGTTCGCGTCCACGCGGAACGACCCCGCCTCGATCCGCTTCTCGGCGACGGGCGACCTCTACACCTTCTCGCCGCACGGCTCGCTCCGGGAGGACGACACGATCTCCTTCTCGCTCGCCGCGACGGAGTTCCCGGACGTGAACCACCTCGTGGTGACGCGCGACGTGCTGCTCCTCTGCGACGGCGGCGAGTGGAAGGTGGCGCCCACGAGCGGCAACACGCTCACGTTCAAGACCGTGTCCGCCACGCTCCAGGGCCGCGTGGGGTCCTCGCGCCGCATCCGCCCGATGGCCATCGGCGACGAGGTGGTGTTCGCGGACGCCTCGGAGATGGCGCTCCTCGCGACGCGCTACAACTACGCCTCGGACGGCTACGAGTCGACGAACCTCACCGTCCTCTCGTCCAACCTCTTCAACGCGAACCGCATCGTCCAGGCCGCGTACGAGCAGTTTCCGGACTCGCGCCTGAAGGCCGTCCTCGCGGACGGGCGCGTGGCGGTGATGGTGTACATGCCCGAGCACGAGGTCATGGCGTGGAGCCAGTGCGCGCTGGGCGGCGGCGCGCTCGCCAGGGGCGTCTCCTGCTCGAAGGCGATCGTCGGCAACACGTCGGACACGGCGTACCTCGTCGAGCGGGGCGGCGCGTGGCTCCTCTGGTCCGTCCGCCCGGACCTGCCGGAGATGACCGTGGCCGCGCAGTGCTGCATGGACGGCGTGCGCGCCCTCTCCGGCTCCGAGGCCGCCGCGCAGTGGCGGGACGGCTGGGCCGCGGTGGACGCGCTCACGGCGGAGGTCCATCAGTCCGCCGCCGGGATCGACGGCGGGCGCGACTACCTGTGCGGCTTCCCGTTCGAGGCCGAGCTCGTCACCGTCCGTCCGGAGGTGCCGTCGCAGGGCACGATCCAGTTCGAGGTCAAGAACGCCAACGACGTCGAGGCCAGGATCCTCGACGGCGGCAGCTGGCGCGCCGCGCCGCTCGGATACGCGGACCACCCGGTCTACTCGCAGCGCGTGGAGCGGCCGCCGTCCGCGGTGGACGGCGCGCTCGCGCTGGACTCGTCTGACCATCGGCTCCTGCTCACGGGCGCGAACTCCGGGGACGGGCGCGTGCAGATCAAGAGCGACGACCCGTGGCCGCTGTCGGTCCTCTCGCTCTCGGTCGACTACGAGATCCAGCCGCTTTCGAACTCGGAGGGATGATGTACCGCACGCGCTCCAACTTCATCTGGCTCGGCGAGGGCGTGACCATGACCGGCTCCACGCAGGCCGACTTCGACTTCGTCAACGCGCACCTGCGCGCTGCCGACTACGCCGAGACGCAGGTGTTCGACGGCGGCCGTCCGGACGCGCTCGCGGACATGGAGCGCAGCTGGACGGTCCGCGACGGGGCGAACGTGGTGGGGTTCGTCGCCACCGCGCCGTTCGCCTACGAGTCCGTCATGTCCAGGAGGCGGTTCCTCGTCCAGCTCACCACCGAGTACGTCTGGCGGATCAAGGTCAAGTACGTGCGGTTCTCGCGCGCAGTCCTCCGCGCCGTGTGCGAGAACGCGCCCGCGTGGGTGACGGAGTTCTACACGCTCCCGATGAAGGCGTACGCGGGCGCGGTGCGCTGGGACGAGAGGATACTGAAGATGCGAAGGGTGCGCGAGATCGACGTCGAGGGCGTTCCGCACGTGCTCTTCCGCATAACGAGAAAGGAAGCGACATCATGACCATCTCCGCAATAACGGCGGCGGCGGCGGCGACCGCGTCCGCGATAGCGTCCAGCGCGGCCGCGGCCGCCGGCACCGCGGCCACGGTCGCGGGCACGATCGGCTCCGGAATCGCCTCCGGCGTCGGCGCGCTTGGCGCGTCCACGCTGGGCTCCGTGGGCGTGACGGCGGCTGCGGACTCCGCGCTCGCCTACACCGTGGGAGGCCTTTCGGCGGCCGCGTCCCTGGCCTCGGCGGGCATGGGCGCGTACGAGGGCGTGAGCGGCTACCAGCAGGGCAGGGCGCAGGCGGGATATCTGCGCTCGGCGGCCGCCGCCGCGAAGAGCGAGGCCGACGCGCAGGCCGCCGAGAAGGAGCGCCAGGCGCGGCTGGAGGCGGCGCGCGCCGGCGTCGCCCAGATCGGCGCCGAGCAGGAGGCCGAGAGGCGCAGCCGCATCCTCGCCCAGGACATCGGCTCCATGTACGCCAGCTACGCCGGGAACGGGCTCGCGCTCGACGGCACCGCCAAGGACACGATCGGAGCGGCGCTCCGCACGCAGGTGGGCGAGGCCCGGAGCGACATCTCCACGATCCGCGACAACGCGGCCATGGAAGTGTGGACGCACCAGGCGAACGCGCGCTCGTACATGGCGTCGGCGGCAAACGCCCGCATGGCCGGCCGCAGCCAGGCCGCGCTGTACCGCCGCCAGGCGAAGAGCGCCTTGCGCTCCGGCAGGACCGGCCTGTACACGGGACTCGGCAGGGCGGCGCTCTCCCTGGGCTCGATGGCCCTGGGCGTCGCCGGCGGATGGGGACGCGCGGCGGGAGGCGCGGCGGGCGTGGGGAAGGAGATCATGCTGTCCAACGGCTACGACCAGACTCCGGCCGCCGACCTCCTGAGGACGTCGCCCATGGACATGGGCCGGAGAATGATGGCGTGAGGAGGAGCCGAAGATGGGACTGATAGAGATTCGCAACAGGTCGGAGCGGCTTGGAAACCTGGGCGGCGTCCGCGAGGCGGACGTGCGCACGGGCGCCGCGCACGTCCTCGCCGGCATGGCGGACGCCGCCGCGCAGGACGGAAGGTCGGACCGCGCCCTCGCGGGCGTCGTCCCCGGCCTCCTCGACGGCGCGAAGAAGCTCGCGCTCGACTTCGCCGCCGCGCAGGATCGCCGCGACAAGGAGGACGCCGACCGCTACGTCGCCCGCTACCAGCAGGGCATGGACGCCTACAACGACGGCTCGACGGACCAGGACGGGAAGCGTGTGCCCGGCGCAATGGAGACGGACTTCGACGACTCCGGGGCGTGGCTCGAGGGCAACGTGGACTACCGCGACCGCTTCGGCGAAGACCTCAGGAAGAAGCTGAAGATGTCCGACCGCGCAATGGAGATCGCGCGCAGGCGCCTAGTCGGCTACAACCTCCACATGCAGAGCAGCTGGCAGGCCCGCGCCGCGAAGGTCGACGACCTGAAGGCGCGGTCCGCGGCCGGCGAGCGTCTCGTCGCCGCGCAGTCCACGCTCCTGAAGTCGCTCGCTCTCCAGGGCGAGAACAAATTCGCCGTCGAGGGAGAGGATGGGAACGCGGTCTGGTCTCCGCAGTTCGCCCTCTCCCTCGACGAGTGGAGGGACTCGGTCGAGAACGCGCTCGACCGGACCCACGTCCCGGAGGAGGCCCGCCCCGCCGCGCGGCGCAGGGCCGCGCTGCAGCTGTGCCGGGACGCGCTGGCCCTCCGCATCCGCTGGTGCGCGGAGGACGTGGGCGCCGGCGCCTCGGAGGAGAACGTGGAGCGCGCATATGCCGGCCTCGTGAAGGCCGTGCGAGAAGACGGATGGGAGGGCGTCTTCCCCGGCGGGCCGACTGCGACTGACGGCGAGGGGAAGGTCGTCTCCGATCCGGTCCGCCAGTTCCTGGAGGGCGCCGACATGGATGAGTTCAGGACCGCCGCGCTGAAGGACATCGAGTCCGCCCGCGCCCGCGCGCTCCACGAGGCCGACGCCCGCAGGCGCGAGGCCCGGGAGAAGACCGTCCGCGCGAGCGTGGAGAAGGAGCTCTCCTTCCGCGATCTGCCGCCGGAGAGGTGGGCCGACGCCTACGAGGCGCTGGGCCGCGACGAGGCGCTGAAAAGGGCCGACCCGGCGCGCGCCATGCGCTGCCTTGACGCCGCGCGCGAGATGCGCGAGGCCGAGAGGAGGGCCGGCGAGAGGAAGACCGCAGGGGAGAAGGCTGCCGCGCGGGCGGCCGGGGCCAGCGCGGCGGAGGTGAAGTCCAACGAGGAGAACCTTGCGCGCTCGCTTGCGACGCTCGACCTCCTGAAGATGGAGGGATCGCTTTCGCAGGACGACGCGAACGAGGCGCAGGCCGCCATCTGGCGGAGGTTCCGCGCGCTTTCGCTCGGCGGGCAGCTCTCCCCTTCCTTCATGCGTAGCTTCATGACGCGCATTTCCGGACAGCTCTCCGACCAGGAGGCGAACGCCATGCGCAGATTCTACCAGGCGTTCGGCTATCAGGGCGGGCTGTCGGCGCAGGGCGAGGTCACTGCGGCGGAGAGGAAGTCGAACGCCGGCACGGACTACTACGCCCCGCGCGAGGCCGGCGACCGGCATTCCGACAACTACTTCAGAATCCCCGCCGACGAACTGTTCAGGTACGGCGACAGCCTTCTGCGCACACTGCGCGCACTGGGCCCGGACATGAACCGCGAGGGCGTCGTGGAAAAGGAAATAGCCCGCATGAAGAAGGATTGGCGCAAGGGCCAGTTCGACAAAAACCGGGAAGCGTCCGTCCGCAGCGTGATGGACATGCAGCGCGAGACGCGTACGCGGTGGAATATGGCACAGCCTGCCAAACGGAGCGGAGAAGATGACGGAAGAAGAGAAGACGACGGCAACCCTGCCAAGTGACGTGACGGACTTCCTCGGAATGGGGCAAGAGCGGACGGGCGGTTACGATACGCTTGTCCGCCAGCCGTCGTTCGCCGGCGGCACGGACGAGTTCAACGACCAGACGAAGAAGGAGCGCCGCGCGCGTTTCAAGGCCAGCGCCGACATGCTCTTCTCCACGGACGTATCGAAGCTCGACGACGCGGGTGCGTCCGCCCTCTACCAGAGCGTCACCGAGGGACTGTTCGGCCTTCCGGACGAGGACGGATCCGTCGCGTTCGGCAAGCGCGCGTCGAAGGACCCGCGCCAGAACATCGACATGTTGCGCAGGTTCGTCAAGGGCGATTATACGCTGATCGAAGACCCGGAGTACACCAAGTGGCGGCAGATGGACGACGAGGCCAAGTTCAAGTACGCGCTCGCGAACGAGACGACCGGGAACATGGTCAAGTCCAAGCTCAAAAGCGAACGCGGCACGAATCCGCTTGTCACCATGGCCGCCGGCGACATGATGTCTGCGGGGTATGCAATACCGTGGACCGAGGAGCAGCGCCAAGGCCAGGAGATCGACAGGAAGTGGCGTGAGGATGCGATACGCAATACGTTCTACGACACGATGGACGAGGACCAGAAGGCGGCGTACCGTGCAGACGTTATCGGCGACTACGAGGAAAAGCTTTCCCGTCGCCAGACGCTCGCGACGTTCCTGCAATTCGCCCACGGCCTGAGCGACCGCGCGGGCTACCTGCTGGCCAAGTCGTTCAGCGACGGTGCCATTGATCCGAACATCGAAGGCCTTGTCAAGCCAAACGGCGACACGGACGAGCGCGACCGCGTGTACGCGGCGTTTTCGCTGATGCGCGGCGATCAGAAGAAGGGACGGATCCTCGGCATCCAGACCGACTTCACGGACGGCACTTGGATGAACCGCTTCCAGCTGGGGCTTTACGGCTTTCAGCAGTCCGTCGTCGGCCTTGTCACGGACACGGGGAAAATGGCCAGGGACGCGGCATTGTGGACATACGCCAAGACTGCGATGGACGAGGCCGAGCGCAAGGAGTTCTTCAAGGGATGGGACGCGAACGTCCGCGCCGAACAGGCGATGAAGCAGAACCTCCCGGAGGCGGACGGCGTTTTCGGCGAGGCGTTCCAGGGGCTCGCGGAGAACCTGCACTGGTTCATCCCCTACTCGATGATCGGCAAGGGCGGCAAGATGGTGAACGCCGCGCGCGGCTTCAAGGAGGGCGAGAACGCGCTGAAGGGGTGGAAGAAGATTTTTCAGCCGCTGAAGGATCTAAAGGTCACGCTTACGCCCATGCGCCTCGGCGGAGCGCTGAAGGAGGAGAAGGCCGCGCTCGAAGCGGGCAAGGCGGCGATGGAGAGCGCGGCAGCCGCCACGCGGGCCGCATGGACACTTGACGTCAACGGCGTCAAGAAGTTAGGAGACATGGGGAGCGCCATCCTCACGCGACAGATGGCCGCTGTCGATCGCTACACGCAGATGCTCAGGGGCATAGACGCCGATCTGAAGGCCGCCAAGTGGTGGAAGGACGCGGCGGGCGCCGGCATGTGGGCAGCCGGAGAGGCGTCGGCGTTCAGCGCGTTCGCGTCGGAGTACATCGCAAACGCGGACGCGGCGGGCATCAGCCGCGAGGAATCCGTCTTGACGGCCGCCGCGATCGGACTCATCAACGCCAAGATCGAGCACTTCAACGTCCTTGGACTCGACTCATCGCTCACGCCCGCGCAGATCAAGTCGCTCACGTTCGCGGCGATGGCACAGGCGGTCAAGACAGACGGCGCGGCGGGCTTCAGGAAGTGGCTCGCGAACCGCGTCTCGAAAGGCGTCACCGAGGGGCTAAAGACTGGTCTGACGGAAACCGTGGTCGAAGAGCCGCTGCAACAGCTCGTCATGGAGCACGGCAAGGCGTTCGACAGAATGTGTCAGGAACTGCGGGCAAACGGACAGGCCACGTATGCCAACGAGATGAAGGCATTCTTCGCGAGCTTGGCGTTCACAGAGAAAGACTGGGCTACGTTCATCGACACCGTCGTGGACATGATTCCTTCGGGAATGGGTTTCGCCGTCGCCGCAGTACCGGGCGCGAAGCTGAAGCAGCATATCCACAACGCCTGGACGCGCGGCGCGAACCGCCGCGCCGGTGCGGAAGCCACGGACACGATGTTCGCCCTCGCCCAACGGGGCGAAGACCCCTCCGGGGCGGTCGACTACGACGCCGGACTCGTTGACGTGATCCAGCAAGCCGTGAACGTCCGCACAGCTGTCGAGAAGCACTGGCAGGGCGAAGAGGACGGCGGCGAGGCCAAGAACCCGCACCGCTTCGAGGAGGCGATCACGGCTGCCCGCCGCGCCTGGCGCAATCCGAAGACCGGCGACGTCGTGCAGGAAGTAGCGGACGCCGCCGGCGTGGACGTGAAGACCGCCGAAGTGCTGGCGCAGTACCTCCAGACCGAGGCCGAGGCGGCCGCCTTCTCGCCACAGGCGCGGGCGTGGACGTCCCTGAACATGTCGCTTGCGGACATCGACGAGGCGACGATCAAGACCGTCCTTCCGGGCTACGTCGAGGGCAGCTTCGCGTCCGATCCAGAGAACGGCATCTACTCCGGCCGCGTCAGGATGGACGACGGCACGGAGAAGACGATCGCCTACCGCGTGGGCGATATTCACGCCGAACTCGTCGCAGAGGCGCAGAACATGGCCAAGGCGGACAGCAGCTTCGGCAAGTCGTTCGACGCCCGCCATGCGGAGCTGGGCGACGGCGTGACATGGGCTTCGCTCTCCGATGCGCAGCGGTACGCCGAGGCCGTCCGCTCACAGGCGAGCGTAAACGGCTTCTCGACCGGCAAGAGCGGCGTGTTCGAGCTTACCGACTCCAAGGGCGAGAAGGTGCGCGTCAACGCAGACGACATCATCTACCTCGCGAACGGACGGATCGGCGACATCGGCTACGGTCCGGCGGCGACGCAGGGAACGGTCCGCCACGAGACCTTCCACAGCCTTTGGCGTTTCGTTCGGGGAACGCTGGCCGACGCGGACGTGCAGCAACTCGCAAAGACACTCGGCATCGACGTGACAAAGGACGGATGGGAAGTCACGCTCGATGAGCGCATGGCGCATGAAATGGAACGCTACGCAAGCGGCCACTACGTTTCCCACGCCGTTTCCTCCCGCTTCGACAAGATGCTCGACTCCTGGGCGGGGAAGATCATCAACTTCTTCGGTCAGTTCGGCCCGTCCGACGAGGTGACGGATCCCAAGACCGGCAAACCGTACCAGCTGAAGGGCCTCTACGACAGCATTTTGCGCGGCGAGCTGGGAAGCGGCGCCCTGGGCGTGGAGCTTCGCAAGGTGCCGGCACGGCCCACGCCGGATGGGGTTCGGGGCGAAGCCCCGTCCGTTGTCAAGTCCGCCATGCCCGTCGAGGTGACCGACGCCGACCGCGCCGCGCAGGAAGCCGAAATGCGGGCCGAGGCCAAAGAGGAAGAATCGCCCACCGCTCCTACAAGTCCTGCTCCTACCGTCACTCCTGTACCACCGCCGGCGCCCGTACAGGCCGCCACCGCCGAGAACCCTGCGGACGCCTCCACGCCGAACCAGGTTTACTACCGCGTCGGACTTCCCAACAGCCCGGTGAAGCTCGTCGGACGGCTGGAGGTGCGCGACGCGTCAACGGGCGTCATCACTTCCACGGACGCGGACTACCACGACCGGGGCAACCAGAACCGCGACGACAAGAGCGAGGAGAGCCGCGCCCTCGTAGAGAAGATCGGCGCGAACCCCGACCCCTTGCAGGTGGGGACGGTGCAGCCGATCGCGAACAACGGGATAGTGTGGCTGTTGAACAACTCGAACGTCATCATCGGCAACCACCGCGTGAACGGCGTCCGGAGGGCTTACGAGAAAGGCACGGCGGGCGACCTTGAGAAGTTCGTGCGCGAGGACGCCGCGAAGCGCGGCATCGAGATCGGCGCCGACGTGAAGAAACCGCTGATGGTGTTCGTCCTGGAGCGCATCGAGTCGCCCGACGGCAAGGCAGACGTCCACGAGGTCGTGCGCCTTGCGAACGAGTCGCAGAACCGGGGCTTCAACGTCCGCGAACAGGCGGGCAACGACGCGAAAATCCTGGCCGACAACAACCTTCTGCCGCGCATGGAGTTCCGCGCCGACGGGCGGATCGACGAGACGAAGAGCGGCGACGCGATCGGGAAGTTCCGCCAGGAGAGCGGAGCGCAGGGCCTTATCGCCGAAGACGGCTCGCTCACCGAAGAGGGGCAGACGCGCATCCAGAACGCCGCGCTCGCGGTGCTGCTGGGCGGCGAGGGGAACAACGCCCTTCTCCAGAAGATCATGTCGAACGCCGGACGGCTCGACATGCAGAGCGAGCTACGCGCGCTAATGAAGATGACTCCGGAGCTGATGGCGCTTGGCGTTGCGAAGCCGGGCTACGACCTTCGCGCTCCGCTCGCCGAGGCCTTGCAGCTCTTCACGGAATGGCGCGACAAGGACGAGACGGCCCGCGTTGAGAAAAACAAGACGCGCCACGACTGGCGAGAGACGAAGGACGGGCGCCGCGTACGCGGCCTCTCGTGGGAGGCCTATCTTTCGCAGGGCGACATGTTCCGCGCGCCGTCGGACGAGGCGAAGATACTGGGCGACCTGTTCGCAAAGGCGGAATCCCTGCGCTCGTTCGACCGCGAGGACGTGGAGAGCGCAGCTGGAAAGAAGCGCGTCATAGACCTCATTTCCGACTACCTGGCGGACTACATCGCGAACGCCCGCGCCGTCAACACCGAGACGGATGACATGTTCGGAGGATCGCCGGCGAGCCGCGCCGACGTGCTGGCCGCGCAGCGCGCGACCGGCGGCGATGGCAGCGGCCCGCGGTTCAGCGTCTCAATGCGTGAGACACTTGATCCAGCAGCTTGGGGAGACTTGTCGAGCAAGGTGAAGGTGGCAGGTGACGGACGCGCGCCCTTTGCGTTTAATAAGGGCGCGCGCGTCAAAGACGTAAAAGAGCCACTTTTCAAAGCGGCAGTCGAGAACTTCAAGCGTCAGTCCAACTACAAGGAAATCGACGGGCACCACTATCTGGAAATTGACGGCTCGCTTATAGAGCTCACAAAGAGTGGCGTCAAGCATGGACTCGATCGCCGATACGAACTTAATGGATATGCTGCCGTTCTTCTCGGTGACATCCTCAACAATTCGATAGAGGTCCCAAATGTTGACGCGCCGATGCACTATAGAATTGGCGTCATGGATGTCGGGCAGCTCTATTATGTTCTCGTCACAACAAAAGATTCCGACGGAATCGGCGAAGTGCAGAATGTCGAGGTGCTGAATTCCGTAAACGCCAAAGCGGATGGCACTGCACAAGGGTTCAACCTTACAAATGCCATCCGCCCGACGGAGGTTAGTATATCAAATCTCCGTGCTGCATGGCAAGGGGCGTTCTTGCAAAATCTCGTCAAGCACAATATCGACTCGGTGCTTAAAGACAAAAATGCGCCGGTGGCGCGCCAGCGCGAGGCCGTCATCGAGAAGTACAAGGGCACGGCGGAATGGCTCATGGCACCCAACGGAGTGAAGTCGAATCTTGGCGAGGACCAATGGGTGACGGTAAGGACTCCTGCGTTCAAGTCGTGGTTCGGCGACTGGGAAAACGACTCTGCGCACGCATCGAAGATCGTTGACGCCAACGGGGAGCCGCTTGTCGTCTACCGCGGCGCTCCATTCGACCCGCTTGCGCAGGAGCCCGGCAAGGGCGTCATCAAGCCGGAGGCGTACTTCACGGCCGATCCGAAATACGCGGGGCGCTACGGGAAAGTCCGGGCGTACTACCTGAACATCCGCAACCCGTTCGACGTCCGCCGTCCGGAATGCCTTGCCGACCTGAAGAAGATATATCCCGACCATGAGTTTCAGCGCGGCAAGTCCGGCGCGCTCGACTGGGCCGAGGCCGCGACGGTGGATGGGGAGTTCCTGCGCGACAACTTCGGCGACAAGTACGACGGCGTCATCTACGACGAGGGCGGCGATCCCGGCGAGAGCGGCGTGTCCTATCGCGGCATCAGCTACGTGCCACTCGATGGCGGCGTACAGATCAAGTCCGCCACGGACAACACTGGCGCCTTTAGCGAAAATCCCGACATCCGCTTCTCGATCGCCGAACAGCTGCCGAAGGTTCCGAAAGGCACGATCCGCCTTGCGGAAGTTGGCCCCTACTACTACGCCTTCGGAAAGGATGCGGAGGCCGCCGCGCCTCTTCTCGGCTCTTCGCTTGTTTCGCGCAACGGGGAAGTGATGACGGCCTTCCCGCGCGACTACATCGACACGATGCTCGCGCGCCTGATCCGAAACGGAAAGTCCGCCGCTCTTCTCTCGCGGAACGCCGACGGCACTTTCGGCGTCAGGCGCACGGTCGATCCTGGCCAGATGCGCTACTCGTTAGCCTTCGGCGAGGTCGGCACGTCCAATCTCGACGACGCCCTCTTCATCGCCGGGAACCTGGCCACGGCCCGCCAGATGCTCGGCGGCCGCGACTGGGAGAAGGTCAAGAAGGACGAGCGCCTGAAGATCAAGCTCGCCACCGGCTGGGAGAAAGGCGCGGACGGCAGGTGGAGGTACGAGGCGGCGGACATCCCAGAGATCGACCTTGCCCGCCTGAAGAAGCCCAATCCGGAGTACAAGGCGGACGAGGAAAAGCCGAAACCGAAGTACCTGCCCGTCAGTCTCGCAGACCTCTTCACGAAAAAGGCCGGCAAGGCGATCCCGCTCTTCACGGCCTATCCCTGGCTGAAGAACGCGAAGATCCAGTACGGCGCACAGATTGGAAAGACGAGGGGGCAGCTTATAGCGTATCGCGACGATCCGCACAAGTTCACAATAAGGATTTCGGAAGAGCAGAGGCCGGACGCCGAGGGCGTACGCAAGACGCTGATCCACGAGTTGCAGCATGCGATCCAGAGCATAGAGGGATTCGCGAGGGGCGGCGACACGGACACGATGGAGAGGCTTTTCCTGAAGAAGTTCGCCGACGCCCGCGACGAGGCGCGCGGGTGGCGCGAGCGCTATTATGCGACCCTCCGCAAGTACGATAGTTGGACTGCGGCGAGGTACGCAAGCTACCCGCGCAAGCATCCCGCCCATATCGAGGCGGCGGCGCAGATCGAGGCCGATCCGGACTGGGCGAAGCTCGAAGAGGAGCGCAAGGAGTTCCGCAGGAAGTGGGGGCACGACCCGAAATACTTCATCGACTCGGACTGGGGTGCGCTCCGCAAGGCCGTTCGCACAGGGTTCCAGGACTACCGCAAGCTCGCGGGCGAGGTCGAGGCGCGGAACGCGGCCGAACGGACGCAAGCGAACGCCGGAACCCTCATGTCCGACACCGAGGACGTGGCGCGCAAGAGCCAGATCGTCCGCTTCTCCATCGCCTCGCTTCTCGACGAGGAGCGCAGGGAGCTGGAGTCGAAAGGCGGCAAGCTCCTCCTCACGCACCACGGAACGCAGAGCGGACGCTTTACCGTGTTCGACCAGTCGAAGAACGACTTCGGACAGCCGGGATTCTACTTCGCGAAGGACCGCGATACTGCGATGACCTACTCTTCGCCCGAGCACTACGACGAGGACGACGACTCCATCACGCCCGGGATGGCCGAGGACGGAAACGCGCTTTACAACGACAAAGGTCTCTACAACGTGGCGCTGCGGATGGAACGCCCGCTGGAGGTGGATGCGCAGGGAGCGTACTGGCACAGCGTCCCCTTCGAGGGAGAGAAGCAGAAGACGCGTGAAATAACGGCCAAGGCCTTCGAGCGAGGGTACGACGGCGTGGTGTTCCACAATGTCATCGACAACGGCCCCGGCGGATTTTCAGGCTATCTTGGTCCGGCCGAAGTGTACGCGGTGAAGGAGTCGAACCAGATCAAGGTCGTCGATGAAATGACATACGCGGACGACGGCTCGATCATTCCGGCCGAAGCCAGGCTCGACTGGTCGAACCCGGACATCCGCTACTCCGTCTCGAAGGAACTCACCGACGCGATGCGCAAACGCGAGGCCATGCAGTCGATCCCGGTTGAGGGCAAGGTGCAGCCGTGGCCGGAGAACTTTCCGAAGGTGGTGCTCCAGACCACGCTCGCAAGCGTCAAGCAGAAGTGGCCGGAACTCCATCAGCGGGCGAAGGCCGGAAGCGAAGGCGCGGCTCTCAGTCTTGTCCGGAACATCTTGGGAGAAGAGCCGACGGCGACGAAAAAGAATCCGAAATGGGAGAAGCTGCGTACGCTCGCTGCGGAACATCCGCGCGCGATCGTCGCCTACGTCCATGCGGAGGAGGCTACAGGCCGCAACAAGATCCCGGCGGCCTATGCCGCGATGATCGAGATGATCGCTGGGTTGCGCAACGAACCGAGGATCGTGCAGACGGTACGTGCGCACCACACCGGCGCAAACGCCGTCGAGCGCATGACCCGCCGCGCGGCGTTCGACGGGCCGGTGCGTCGCGGTGCCGAATACATCCTCGTGGACGACCACGTGACGCAGGGCGGCACGTTGAACGAACTGCGAAAATACATCCAGTCGCGCGGCGGAAAAATTGTCGCAATTTCCACCTTGACTGCCAGCCAGTTTTCTGATACCATAGCAATCAGCAGCGATGCAATAAAAGCGTTGCATGCTAAATTCGGGAACAACCTCGATGAAGAAATCAAACAAGCAGGAATCGCAAACGGCGTCGCGGAGCTTACCCAGTCGCAAGCCCGCGAACTCCTTAAGCTACGAGCTGACACCCTCCGAGATCGCCTCGCTCAGGCAAGACTCGATCGACACAATGAACTGGATGCGCAAGCAGTTAGGCTTGCCAGCGCATCAAGCGTCGTAAGCGGCGCGACCGACTTGCTGCCCGGGCTGAAGGCCTACCAGAAGCCGGACGGCACGTTTACGGAGACGGGGACAAGATGGGCGAAGGCGAAACAGTTCCAGCGTCCGATCGGACGCGAGCTGAACTCGCTGATAGACGACTGCCTTCTTGCGGGCGACATGTCGCCCGAAGAGACGGCGGCGACGCTTGACCGGCTCATTGCTGCGGTAGAGGCGACGGACGAGATCAAGAACAGCGTCCTTCCCAACTTCCGCAGCGACTCCGCGCTGGACGATCCGACGGTGATGCCCGTCGGCCCGGACGGGAAAAAGGCGTTCACGCCGGAACGCGCGGCGATACACCAGCGCATCTACGACGTGCTGATGGCGGACAGGATCACCGGCGAGAACAACGAGGCGCTGGAAACGCGCAAGGACGGTTCCGCCAAGGAAGAGGCCGTCATCGTGCGGGCGAACGAGGGCCGTCCGGAACTGCCGCCCATATCGCTCCAGAATCCTTCCTACGAGACGGCAAAGGAGTTCCGCATCGACATCATCGTCGGGCCGCCGGCGGCGGGCAAGTCGTCCGTGTTCGCGAACGCGCTCTCGACGTTCTACCGTTCACGCGTCCTGGACTGCGACGCGGTGAAGAAGATGCTTCCGGGCTTCAACGACGGCAACGGCGCGAACTACGTCCACGCCGAAAGCTCGATGTTGAACAAGCGGATGATATTCGACATCCAGCACCGCGCCGAGGACGATCCGAGACGCGGCGAGAACGTCGTGCTGCCGGTTCTGGGCGACGACGCGGAGGGCCTTCGCAGGAAAATCGCCGACTGGCATGCCGCCGGGTACACCGTGTACCTGCACAACAATCGCGTCCCGATACTCCATGCGTTCGGACGGGCCGTCCTGCGGACGCTCGCCACGGGGCGCTGGATCAACCCTGCCGTGATAAGGGTCTGTCAGGACAGACCCACCAACGCATACAATCTAGTGAAGAAGGAGTCAGACTACTATGACCAGTTCTCAAACGACGTCAATCTCGGCGACAGTCCAATCTGGGAAGACGGAAACTACGCCGACCCCGCGTACGGGCGAAACGTTAGGCGACTGGATGAACAGGGCATGCAACCGTCCTCTGGCCAAGGAGGACTGGAAGGACGGCTGGAGCGGAACGGAGTAAAGCCCGCGTCCGTCGGCGGGCAGCAGATACTGCCTGGCATGGAGGGCCAGGTCCTGTTCTCCACCGAGGCGCCGCGCTCCGCCCTCGTCTATCCGCAGCTTCGCGGCATGTCGGACGACGAGCTGCTGTCCGCCGCCATCGCCGCCCGGATCGCGCTCGGCAAGTCCGACAAGGTGAGCGACAGATCCGTCAAGGTGACGACGGTGCAGAAGCTGATGCGCCGCCTGCACCCAGACTGGGACACCACGAAGATCGGCGTCGAGTCCCAGCGCGTCATGTCTGGGGCGCAGAAGTTCGCCAGGCGCATCCGCGAGGACATAGACCGGGGCGTGAGCGATTCCCTCGTCCTCGAGCACCTGCCTTCCACGATGCGCGAGCAGTTCGGGAGCGAGATGCGGCAGGAGGCCCGCGAGGGCGCGCGCATTGGCGCGTTCGGCGTCCGCGCCAATGCCGCGCTGGAGGAGCGCCAAGCGCGGCTCGTCGAGGACGCCGTGCGCGTCCAGACCGGCCTTGACGCGGGCGCGATCGAGAACGCCTTCGGCATCAACCTCTCCGAGACGATCATGCACCTCGCCGACAACCCGCTCACGGAAAAGGAAAAGCCGCAGGGCGCGACCGGCACGGGCGAAGGGGAAAGCGAAGATGTCCAAGCTGAGCCTGGCCAAGAGGAAGCCCCTTCCGAAATCGACGCCAAGGTGAAGGCCGTCGTGGACGATATCGTGTCCGCCGCCGGCCAACAGGCGGGATCGGACGAGCAGAACCGCAAGAACCGCAAGGCCGCCGCAGGACGCGACGCCGAGAACAAGGCCGCCATGGGCGAGAGCGAAGAAAACGGCGATGAAGGTTCCGTGCCCGCCGATACATCGACGGGAGAGGACGGCGACGCCCTTGCCGCCGCCGTGGCCAAGGAGGCCTTGAACCTGGAGAACCCGCGCCACCTTGCCCGCTTTGTCGCAGAGCTCGCCCGCCGCCAGTGGATTCAAGAACACCACCTTGCGAAGGACGCCGAAGTATGGCGTGACCTCGTGGCCGTGCAGTTCCTCCGCAGGACAGCGCAGAGCGTCTATTCAAAACTCGTCCGCGACCTCACATACTCCCGCAGCCGTGAGACAGCCATGGGCCGCATCGCGAAGCTGGACAACGTACCGACCGTCGCCGGGCTTCTTTCCGAGATGGAGTTCGTCGGCGCGCTCATCAACGCCCAGCGCATCCGCGACACGCAGAAGCAGCTGTGCGAAAAGCTCGACCTCTTCCTCCGTCAGAACTTCGGCGCTCAGGGACACTTCAAGCCCGACAAGGAAGAAGGAAAGCGCAAGGTTTCGGCCGAAGCGGAACTCCGCGCGCGTTACATGCGGCATGCGATGTGGCTCACTCCGGACGCGGCGGCGGAAGAGGCTCGCCAGCTCCAGAAGACGCTGGACTCGCTATCCGTCGATTTCCAGGACGCCGGACGCGACCGCGACCAGAGCCGCGAGTTCGTCGAGACGATCCGCAAGCTGAACGTGCTGCGCGAGTTCGGCGCGCTCCGCCACAAGCCCGTCGGCGAGATCGAGGCCGCCGTCCAATGGTGGCAGGACTTCGCGCGCGGCGAGTCGGACGACATCGTGCGCGAAATGTCCGATCGCGACATCCGCACGAAGAAGGCCGCGCACCTGCTGGCCGTCGCGTTCGCCGATCCAAAGCGCACGACCATCCGCGAGGGCGGCAAGGCGGATGCCTTGAACCGCTTCATCACCGGCCACATGGGCTTTATCTCGCTCTTGCAGGACTGCATGCGCCACACATCCGACGCGGACGCCGCAGCCGTGAAGGACATCGTGGACTACATAGCCCGCGAGGTGCAGAAAGCCGGCGACCGTTCCGAGGCTGAGAAGCGCCGCCACAACGACGCCTTCCACTCCGCAGTCGAGGGTATCTACGGCAAGAGCTTCAACGCCGTCATGAAGGACATGATGGCGCCGGACGAACGCTTCACGAAGTACATGGGCGTCGTCGGCGGCAAGCGCGTCACGCCCACAAAAGGCCGCGCGCTCCAGCTGCTCGTCTCGCTCCTCCAGGAAGGCCGCAAGGTCCAGGTCGAGGACGAGGACAAACCGGGCCAGACGAAGACCGTCTGGGAGGGAGGCTATCACGACAACATCGTCAAGCACCACCGCGAAGGACAGGCGGCCGAGATCATGCGGTTCCTCGATCCGGCGGACATGAACATGCTGAAATGGCTTGGCCAGTGGTACGAGTTGAACCGCTCCGACCTCTCCGGCGTGTGCCATTCGCTCTTCGGCATCGGCGTGTACGCGGAGCAGCCGAACTACTTCCCGGTGAAGATGCAGCTCGAGACGCAGGGGCTTGAAAAAGGCAACGGCGTCGGCTGGACGATCTTCCCGAAGGCGCTCACGCCGCGCGTCCGGAACGAGCGCGACTTCGACACGTCGGCGGACATCTTCTCGATGTGGGCGTCACGCATGGAGGAGGCCGCGCAGTGGAAACACCACGCGCAGCTGGGGCTGGAACTTCGCGGCATCTTCGGCCGGTCCGAGCTTCGCGAGGCCGTGCGGGCGAACCACGGCACGTCCGTGGACGACCTCATGCAGGGCTTCATCACGGACATCCTGTCCGGGCATGGCGCGTACGACCGTTCCACGGCGGGCGTACAGTATTTCTCCGACCAGATACGCGGCTGGACGGCCCTGTGCGCACTCGGCGGGAACGTCGGCGTCATGGCCAAGCAGACGACCTCGATTCCGGCGTTCGGCTTCGAGATCGGGCTTGTTAACACGGCGAGGTACATGGTAAGCGCGTTCACGCCGGAGGGCATGGCGGCGATGCGGCGCATCTGGGACTCGGAACAGCGCAAGACGCGCTGGCGGGTGGGATCCTCCGAGGCCGTGCGCAACGCATTGAACCAGCAGGGCGCGGGCGCTCTGAAGCGGATGTTCCAGGCGAGCATGATCACGAACAAGCTGGGCGACGTCGTGCCGGCGCTCGTCGTCGGGCAGGGCATCTATCGCGACTGCCTGGCGCGCGGCATGTCCGAGGAGGACGCCATGGCCGAGACATGGAGCCTCGTCGAGCGGACACAGCAGTCCGGCCGGATGGAGAACCAGACCTCGATCCAGCGGCGGAACAAGCTCGGGCGCATCATGTTCCAGTTCCTCTCCACGCAGCAGCAGTACCTCCAGTACGAGGTGCGGGCGATCCGCGAGGTGATCGCGCGCCCGGACTCGGTGAAGCGCTGGGGCAGTCTGGGACGCGCGATCCTCCTGAATCACTTCATTCTCTCGTCCGCCTACTACTGGATGGGACAGCTCTACAAGTACGCGCTCGGACAGGAGCCGCCGGAAGACGAGCTGAAGGACTGGATCGTCACGTGCCTCCTGGGGCCGTACGGTTCGCTGTTCGTCGCCGGCTTCTGCTGCAAGTACACGCTCGAACGCGCCATCAAGGGCTACTCGATCAAGGGGGGCTCCTCGATGCTGCCGATGGAGTCGTGGCTGAAGAACCAGATAAACGACGGCGCGAAGCTGCTGGAGGCGATCTTCGACTCGGACGGCGACACCTGGGACAACATGCTCGATGCCGCCGGTCGCTGGATGAGCGACAGCAATTCGACCGTGCGCGACCTGCGGAAGATATACCGCTACCGCGTCAAGGGTGAGCAGCAGAAGAAGTAGATTCCAGGGCGTGGTGAAGCTCTTTGGCAACGTCGCGGTCACGGCGCGTGACGTCGCGACGTTGAACTACGAGCGGGTGCAGAAGGACTTCGACCGGCTACTGAAGTCGACCTCGATCACGCGCACGCCATATGACGTCTGGCGTCTGGTCACGGGCAAGGCCTATGCCGAGCGTGAGGAGCGCCGAGAGAAGCGCCGGGCGAAGGAGGCCTGGGAGAAGTAGTCGCGGGACATTCTCCGCCGAGTGTTCATTTACCGTGGCCGTGTACGGGTGTGACTGTGACTTCACTGTGTACGACCGGTAGTTTCTTGTCGTTTTTCCACGTTCCAAACCACCCTTTTGTAAACTTTCACCTGTGAACATTTACAAAAGTTTGGTATAATACCAACCATACTTCAAGCCCAGAAAGGCCGTAAACACTGGGTATAAGCGCGATTGGCGCGCTTGGAGTGTGTACGGGAATGTGTACGAAAGGTAGAAAGTATGTCTCTATACAGAAGAGGCGGCATGTGGTGGATGGATGTCTACGTCGGCACAGGACGAAAGCGCGTCCGGAGATCGACGGGCACGTCCGACAAAGTGCGCGCAAGGATAATCGAGCAGTCCGTCATCGCTGTGAACCGCAACATCACGTCGCGGCAGAGGGCAGTCACGATAATAGACAACGTGCTGCCGCAGCGGGAACAGGGCCTTGCCCTGTGGGAATCGCCTGCATATTACAAAGAGTGCGCGTCAAACGAAGGCATAACGATGACACAGAACTCAATGGACCATCGCGTGAACATCCTGTCGAAGTTCGCGATGTGGGCACACGACCATTCGCGTATTTCGTACGTGGAGGAGGTCGACGCCTCGATTGCGTTCGAGTTCGTGAAAGCTCTGGGAAAGCAGAAACGGATTACCGCAAAGACCAAGAACGCCTACATTGGCGACCTTGGAACGGCATGGAAGCTGTTCATGCGCCACGACAAGACAAAGACCAATCCATGGCCGATCGTGAGAGTGCCACGCAACAGGGACGAGGAGACGTCCGGCAGAGCGTTCACCCAGGACGAGATCAACCGTTTGATGATCACGGCTGGCCGGATAGGGCGAGACTGGCAGACGACCATCATGATAGGTCTATACACCGGACTGAGACTGGGAGACGCCACATCGCTCAAGTGGTCAGACGTGAGCTTCGAGAAGAAGCTGCTATGTGTCACGCCGTCGAAGACGCGCAAACATCGGATCGTGGTACAAATCCCACTCCATAGAACACTGGCCGAATGGCTTTCAGAACACAAAAATGACAGCGAGTACATAACACCGGCTCGCCTAGACAGGACTGGAAAACATAAGTTCAACGACGGGGACAGGACATTCTCGCAGATCCTGAAAGACGCGCACATCGTCAAGCGTAATGAGAATGACAAGCTGTCATTCCACTGCTTCCGCCACACGTTTGTATCACGACTAGCGGAAGCTGGAGTTGCACAGGATGTTCGAATGCGGCTTGTTGGCCACACATCAACTCAGAACCATGCAATCTATACGCATGATGATGTGAGCGCAAGAGCGGCAATCGACGTACTTCCCTGATCTCGTACACACCATAGACACAAAAAACCACGAATGAAGGTTATATATGCGACTCATAGACGCCTTGCCAATCTACGAATTACCGCCATAGTTATCGTGAAGATGCGGCATTATAAACTTTTTTCAAAAAGTTTAACAAGACCCCTTACAAATCAACAGAATTTGTGGTATTATATTACGCGTCAAGCCAAAGAGGAGAACCATGAGCAACAAACTACCACTATACGCCGTCGACAAGTGTCCGCTGACGGTCCGAGTGCCTGTAGAGGTCAAGGTCAAGCTGGACCAGATGTCCGAGGAGACCGGAATCCCTGCATCAACGCTCGCCGCCACCGGCATCGCCGAGATGGTCAAGGACAGACCGTTCGGCCTTCAGGAACTCGCGAGAGTCAACGAGATCGTCAACGAGAACATCCGTAAGCGCGACCAGCGTAAGATTCGGAAAGGAGCTTTCTGATGGACAGCAACTTCACAGAGTTCACGGTCATGGTGCCAGTCTCACAATTCGTCAAGGTGGAAGCCGATGCCGCCGAGCATTCTCGTTCGCTCAAGGCAACGGCTTCTTTTTTGTTGTCCAAATGGGTACAGTCTACCCGTTGGGACGGTCTGAAGAACGACACCGAGGGCGTGGAGGACGTGCAATGAGGCACATGAGGCAGCTTCTCCGCGAGACGCACGTCTCCAGACGCGTCGTGGGATTCGGCGACGCCGTGGCCGATCTCGGCACGCACCGCATCTGCGGAACCGAAACGCCCTATTCGCGGCAGATGGTGTACAACGTCCTCTACGGGCGCAGCAGGTCGCCGAAGCTTCTCGCGCGGATCGTCGAGCGTCGTCCTGACCTCCTCGACCTCTCGTTCGTCGCCGAGGAGACGAAGGCCGCAGCGCGTCAGATCGGCTGGACTCCGAACACGGGCTTGCCCGTGAAATAGCAGAAACAGAAATGGAGAACACTATGAACGGACATCTTAATGACGGCAAGAAGCACATGAATCCGGTGGACGAATGGGCTGAGATGGTTGCCAGAGCAAAAAGCGAGAGCATTCCATATGTCCCCACATCTGAGGATCTGGAGGACTGGGAAGCGATCGAGTCGGAAATTGCGGACACCATGCGGTAGTGGCGGTCGCCCGAAGGAAGGAGCGTAACGATGGAGCTGACAGACTGGTACAAGATGACCGAGAGGCCGGAGGAGCGTGAGCTCCGCAGAAAGCTTCGCCGCGCTGCGATCCTGCAGTGGGTCGGACTCGCCGTACTGATCCCGCTTTCGATGCTCCTTCTCTGGTTGTTCGTCGTCGTCACGCCGCCGCAGTCGAGCGCGGTGAACGACCTGGAGGAAGACGGCGCGCCGGAGCGAGCCATGCAAAACCAGGGGGCGAGACCATGACCACGGCCGATGTAAAGGCGGCGCTTTCGAGAGCGGTGCGGAGAAAATGGCCTAATGCGGCCAAGGCCAGCGACCTGCCATACACTGACTACTGGAAGAGCGCGATGGAATGGTTGTGCTTCCACGCGCCGCACGTCGGCGACGGGCTGATGGGACGATTGATCGCCGACATCGTGCACGAGGCCGTGCTCGCCGAGGCGGCGGGCACCGAGCCGAAGCCGTACAAGGTGCCGGACAAGGTGCGGGAGATTTGGCGGAGGGTAGAATCGGCCGACGCCAAGACAAGGAACTTTGAAGGGACAATTCATGCCCTGACTGGGCCGGCGCAGCCGGCGATTCTGACCGACAGATCAAAAACGTCCACTTGCGGTGACCGCGGGAGAGACAGCGCTTTGATTTCAAGGGAGACGGCAAGCGTACGACGGCAAGCCGGGAGAGGGCAGACGATGGAGCAAGGGAGATTGCTGTGAACGGACTATTTCGCGCCGGAGACGGTGCAGAACCAAAAACGGAGAACAACTAAAATGAGAACTACGATAACGCGGGCCGCGCTTGCTGAGGCGGCCCAAGCAGTCAAGGGGCTGGTCGCGAAAGACCGGCTCAGCGCGTTCAGCAAGGTCAGGCTGGACGTGAGCGGGTGCCTGTCGGTGACGGGCTCGAACGGAGACGTCCAGGTCGAATGGCGCCTGGGCGGCGAGACCGGCGGCGAGGTGTCGGAGCGCGGCACGGCGACCGTGCCCGGCGCGGCGTTCGCGTCGTTCGTCGGCGCGCTGCCCGAGGGCAAGGTCGAGATCGACGGCGAGTCCGGGAAGAAGGTGGCGATGACGTGCAGCGGCGTGAGATTCAAGCTCGCCGCTGGCGAGGCGGCGGACTTCCCCGTGATGGCCGGCCCGAAGGACGACCCGGCGCTGGAGATCAACGCGGTCCTGCTGCGCGAGATGCTGCGGAAGACGCGCTTCGCCGTCTCGACGGACGGGACGCGCAAGTCGCTCACGGGCGTGAACGTGTCGCTGAAGGACGGACTGCTCGGCATGACGGCGACTGACGGGCGCCGGCTCGCGCACGTGGAGCACGAGGTCGAGGCGAGAAAGGGCTTCAACGTGACGCTGCCGATCAAGGCGGTGGGCGCGCTCTACGGCCTTCTGGAGAAGACGGAGGACGACGAACTCGTGGCGGTCGCGTCGGCCGGGAAGTCCGTGCGGATCGTCGGCGGGACGTGGTGTCTGACGGCGAAGCTGCTGGAGGAGATCTACCCGAACTGGCAGAAGGTCGTGCCGGAGAAGCAGCAGCACCGCGTGGTGCTGGAGCGCGGGAAGTTCCTGGAGGCGATGGGCCGCGCGGCGCTCGCGAGCGACGAGATGAGCGGCGTGAAGATCACGCTGAAGCACGGGTGCGTGCTGTTCGAGGCGAGGAACGCCCTGACCGCCGCGAACGCGGGTCTCGCCTCGAACAAGATGGACGAGGACGTGAAAGGCGAGTTCGTCGTGAAC
>Ga0310690_10001262_pt1 | contig 45938 bp, 65 predicted proteins | sample AusTroGonzalo_MG_2_FD_207661 | JGI IMG/M metagenome (GOLD analysis project Ga0310690, IMG submission 207661) | Bovine rumen microbial communities from tropical cattle in Woodstock, Queensland, Australia - Gonzalo_04 (v2) (version 2) | ecosystem: Host-associated > Mammals > Digestive system >... | reverse complement strand
ATGGGGGGGCGCGCGCGACTTTGAATCCAACTTTTTGAGATTTTCGGGTGGGTTAACGGGGTCCCGGATTGCCTGGTGATTTTTTCGTGTTACCAAAATTAACTCTTTAACGGCGTTTTCGGTTAATCTTGGTTTAGAGGTTAACAATGGACTACCAACGCCACCAACATTCATACACGGACGAAGAACTTGAAACAGGGGCCCAGTTTGCCAAACAGATCGGTGTCTCTGGTGCGGCAGTATCGAAGGCGACCGACAAGGGACGGCTCGACACTTTCCGGAATTCGCGCGGCAAAAAGTGCTATCACAAGGTAGTTTCGGCGCAGCAGTGGTCGCTCAAAAAGGACCGAAGCAAAGTAACGACGCCTACTCGCGGACAGATGGCGGCCGGATACGACAATATCGACGCGCAGGCGACAGCGCACATTCTCGGTAACGAGAATCCGCAGGCACCAAAGCCCGTTTCGGCTCCAGTCCAGGGACTCGATCTAGGGGCCGTGATGCAGGAACGTCAGGAATTCGAAGTTTCGAGAGCCGAAAAAGAGTTCCACAACGCTAGAGTGGCAAAATTCAAGGCCGACGAACTTGAAGGTCGCCTTGTCGACAAGCAGACGGTGTTCCTGAAGGCCTACCAGATGGGAGCCATGATCCAGGAAAAGGTCATGAACATGTACGTGCAGCTTGCTCCGAAAATTGTTGGCCATATCCAGGAGCAGTTAAGCATGTCCGAAATCGAGGCTGAAAAGCTCCGCGTGGCCATGAAGGACTCTAACCACGAAATAGGCGAAATCATCCGCAAGGAATCGATTACGGTGCTCAAGGACTTGAGCGGACGCACTCCGGAGAACTTTTTAGACTGATGTCTGAACAGCTGACAGAACCGACTGCCGTTGCGCAGAAATTCGAGAACACGCTGCCTTATACAGGCAACGTGGATTTCTGCCTTGGCGGGTTGATTCAGGGGCTCACGCCGCCTAAGGATCAGACTATCAGCCAGTGGGCAGCCGAAAACCGACTCTTGGCGGGCGAGGCGTCCGCTTCGAAGGGCAAGTGGACCAATGAGCGCACACCTTACCTGGTCGAAATCATGGACATGCTCAGCCCGCAGAGCCCCTGCAGCGATGTGGCCTTTATGAAAGGCTCGCAGATCGGCGGAACGGAATGCATGATTAACACGGCTCTCTACTACATGCTGCAAAGCCCGTGCCCGATTGGCCTTTACCAGACCACCGACGACGCGGCCGCAGATTTCGAACGCCAGCGCCTTGCACCGACATTTGCGGCAATGAAGATGGACCAGTATTTCACGGGCGACACTGCCGGCTGCAAGGAGTATCCGGGTGGCATCTTCTTTCTTGGTTCAGGTGGATCCGCTTCGCAGCTGCGCTCGAAGCCCCTGCAGGTTGTTCTTTGTGACGAAATCTCGGGTTGGCCGCTGGACTGCAACGGCGAAGGCGACCCGTGCGACCTGGTGAAGCGCAGAACAACAAACTTTCCGCGCCGCAAGCGCTTCTGGAACTCGACGCCGACCATCAAGGGCAAGTGCCGCATCACCAAGAAGTTCGAGACAGGCGACCAGCGATACTACAACGTGCCGTGCCCACATTGCGGTGAGCTGCACGTGTGGGAATTTAAGAACATGGTATGGGACAAGGATTCTTCCGGAAACCACTTGCCGTTTACCGTGCGCATGAAGTGTCCGCATTGCGGTGGCGAATACCAGGAATGGCGAAAGACGGAACTGATGGCGCAGGGGCAGTGGGTACCCACGAATCCGAATGGAGCTTACCCGAGCTACCATTTGAGCGCGTTCTATAGCCCGCTCGGGTGGTATTCCTGGGAAGAAGCCGTGACTGAATTCCTGGAAGCCAAGGGTGACCCGCAAAAGCTGAAAGTGTGGACCAACAACGTGGAAGGCCGTGCTTGGGATGAAGAAAACCAGGTCCGGCATGATTTCTCGGAATTGTTCCTGCGTCGCGAAGAATACGGCTGCGAGGTTCCCGACGGTGCGGTAATCCTGACTGCGGGTGTCGATACGCAGGATGACCGCCTGGAATGCGAAATTGTGGGGTGGGGCCGTGGGCTTGAAAGCTGGAGCATCGACTACATGATTATTCCGGGAAACCCGAACCAGGATGACGTGTGGGAAACTCTTGACGACATCCTGATCAATTCGCACTACGTGAAGGCGGACGGTACTCCGCTCTATGTGGCTGCAGCGTTGGTGGACTCGGGTGGCCACAAGACAACGGCCGTGTATAAATACTGCGCAAAGCGGGAGTGGCGGCGAATTTATGCCAGCATCGGTGCACGTGGCCCTAACAGGCCTGTTATTAGTCGCCCTGGATCCACGAAAAAGTCTTCTGCAGAGAATGCGAAGTTGATTACCGTTGGTACCGATACAATCAAGGATTGGTTCTTCAATGTGCTTACGTTCGAAAAACCGGGCCCCGGATATTGCCATTTCCCGATGAAAGATGCCTACAATCAGGAGCATTTCAAGCAGCTCGCCGAATCTGAAGTGAAAAAGTCACACATGAGTCGCGGGTTCTTGACTTATTCCTACGAAAAAATATATGATAGAAACGAGCCGCTCGACTGTCGAGTGTATGCCCGTGCGGCAATCAACCTGGTTGGAATCGATGTGGACAAGCTTGCTGATTCCGGAAAGAGTTATACCAGGAACCCGGCGAAGAAACAGCCTATCCGGAGAGGTTTCGTTGTAAACCAAGGAGTGAAACTATGATGGATTTTCATGTGACGTGCAATGTCGATAAGCTGCTGAAGGGTGTGCGCGATGTTCGCGAGAAGCAACTGCCGTATGCGATGAAGGAGGCGGTGAACGCCAATGCGTTCCGGGCCCGCCGTGCGTTAATCAAGGATTACCCGCGCAAGTTTACTATGCGCTCGAAAGGATTACCGAACCTGATCCGCATTGACAAGGCCGACAAGAAGGTGCCTGCGGCCCGCATTTTCCTGGACAAGTTGTTTATGGCCCGCCAGGAATACGGTGGGGAAAAGGTCGCCAAGCCGGGAAAGGGCGTGGCTGTTCCTCGTCCTGGCGTTACTGAAAAGGGCGGGTTGACGTCGAAGGGCTCTGTCAAGCCGGGGTACTACGTTTCGGCGTTGCTTGCCGATGCGGAAAAGAACAAGCGCCGTTCAAGGGTCCGAAATGGCCGTAAATACGGAGAAAACAGGCCGTCGGCACGTAAAAGCTCAAAGTATCATCCGTTCGAGATGGAACGCACCGATGGCGTGCGCTTTATCGCCCGTCACATTGCCGGATCGCGAAAACTGGAATGGCTGTATGCGCTTTACCCGAAGGTGGTTGTGCCGGCAAGATGGGGATGGCAGAAGATAGTGAAGTTCTTCTACGAAAAGTACATCAAGTCTGACTTTGAGGCTGCTTATCGGAAGGCTCTGGAGAGCGCGAAGTAGAGGACGTTGTTTCTGACATTGTTGCTACGCAAAAAGCGGATACAATGTAGACGAAAATCGCAACTATAATTGGCTCTATTCCAGATTCGTGCAGAATGTTTATTCCGTCAATTTCAATCTGAGAGCAAAAATGGTGGCCTAGTGCATAAAATCCCCAATAAAGGCAAGCGTAAACTACATGCCTTATAAGTTTTGTTGAGGATTTGTTCTGCTTTTCCATACCCATAATATAACCAAAATTAACCAGAAAAGCAAACAAAAAGTTAATCCAAGTTAAAACAATGGTTAAGCCATTTGCGGTCCAAAATTATTGTGTTACCAAAAACGCCGTTAGCTATTGCATTAAGGCTATTTTGGTGCTATGGCTCAACTGTATCCTGTCGAACTCTGCGAAAGCATGGTCGCCAAATCTAGGGCGGCACTCGAAAAGGCCCTGGAGGCCGAGAGTTATTCTATCGGTGGCCGGTCGCTGAACCGCGCCTCGGTGGATAAGTGTCAGCAACAGTTGGACTTGTGGTTGGGACGTCTCGCCACGGCGAAAAGGTTGCGCCGTGGCAAGGCGTTCTGTGTCGCGTCGATTCCGCATTAAGGGCTATGGCAAAGAATCTTGTAGGTGCTCATGGAATTGCATGGAAAGGGGCTTCGATTGTAACTGAAGCGCTCCGGGCTTTCTATGCTCCTGCTGGTTCTGCCGACCGCGACATTGCGGGCGACCTCGATGTTCTGCGTCGCCGCAGCCGTCAGCTCTTCCAGAATAACACGTTCAGCCGTGCGATGATTTCGAGTTTCGACACGAATGTTGTCGGGACCGGAATAAAGGCACGCCCGAACCTGATGCTGTCCGAAATGCTCGGGCTCACAAGTGAAGAAGCGGAAAAGTGGGCGAACAAGACGAAGGTCCTGTTCAACCTCTGGGCGACCGACAAGAAGTGCGATGCCGAAAAGACGAACAACTTTTTCCAGTTGCAGGACCTCGCGCTGAAAACGGCGCTGCTGGGTGGCGACTGCTTCGCGCTTTCTTGCTTCGACAAGAACTTTGCTCCATACGGAATGAACATCAAGTTGCTCGAAGGCGAACGCGTGCAGAACCCGCTCGGGCAGATGAATTCCGATGCGCTTGCCGAAGGCATCGAGGTCGACAAGAATCACGCTCCGGTGTCTTACTACTTTACGCAGAAGCCCGTATGGAGTTTTGACGACTATACCGATTTTGTGGACTCCGTCAGGGTTCCTGCGTTCGATGCGTTTGGCAATCCGAACGTGGTCCACGTCTTTACTGCAGACCGCACGGACCAGCGTCGCGGCGTGCCGCTGCTCGCTCCCGTCATTTGCCAGTTGAAGCAGCAGGAGCGTTACCAGGATGCCGAACTCATGGCGGCTGTAATCAGCGCGTGTTTTACGGCGGTTCTCGAAAACAATATCCCGGACGAGGCAGAAGATCTTTACGGCAACGTGCCCGAAGAAGAACGCGTCGACAAGACTGACAGTTACGGCAACGCCATTCCTGGCGGTGCGCACCCGTCGCTCGAAATGAAGCCGGGTGCCGTGTGGTCGCTTGCGCAGGGGCAGAAAATCAGCAGCCTTAATCCGCAGCGTCCGAATGTGAACTACCAGCCGTTTGTCGAGAGCATCTTCGCCGAGGCTGCGGCCTCTTGTGGCGTGAGTTTCGAGGTCGTGCTCCGTAAGTTCAATAACAGTTACAACGCCGTTCGTGCTGCTTTGCTCGAAAGCCAGAAGACTTTCAAGAAAATGTGCATGAACTTTGTGGCGGATTTCTGCAAGCCGATTTACGAGAAGTGGCTTGCAAACGCAGTGCTCCTGGGAATTATTGACGCTCCGGGTTTCTTTGACGATCCGATCAAGAGAAAACTTTGGAGCCAGTGCCTTTGGGTTGGCGATGCCGCCTTCTTGCTTGACCCGCAGAAGGAAACTGCCGCCATCAAGATGCAGATTGACGAGCAGTTGATTTCGAGAGACACGGCTTGCGCCATGATCAACGGCGGCGACTACAGGACTGTTGCCGAAGGTCATGCGAACGAACTTGCGCTGCGCAAGGAACTCGGCATCGGCGAACCTGGTTCTGTATCCAAGACAGAGAATTTCAGCGTGACGAGCGATGACCCGGAACAGTCCGCTCTGCAGTAGGTAGAAAATGAAGAAGAGTATGTTGAACAGAATCTTGAGCGCCCGCCTTGCTATCCGCAAGGAAGATGCCGATGTAGTCGCGTCCACGAACCTGAAGGTCGTGGATGACGAAGGACACTTTAAAGGTGCAATGAAGCCCGATGGCGAACTCGACCTGGTAAACAACATCACCCGTCGCGATGACGGCATTGCTGTCATTCATGTCGACGGTGCGCTGTCTTACCGTAGCAACTGGCTTTCTTATTACTTCGATGAGGATACCTACAACAGCATCGAGGCCGCTTTTGATGAATGCCTTGCCGACGAATCGGTGAAGGGAATCCTTTTCAACATCAACAGCCCGGGTGGAGAAGTAAGCGGGTGTTCCGACCTTTCTGATAAAATTTTCAACGCTCGTGGATCGAAACCTTACGGCATTGTCGCCCGCACCGGCGGGATGATGTGCTCTGCCGCCTACTGGCTGGGTTCCAGTTGCGAGAAAGTTTTTACGGCGAGCAACGGAACGCTCGGCTCTATCGGCGTCCTTTGCGCATTCACGAATTTCAGCAAGTCCATCGTCGAGACGACAGTCGTTGTCTCTGACTTGAGCCCGAACAAGGCTCCGGACCCGAGCGACCCGGAAGGACTGAAACTGATTAAGGAAGAATTGAACTCTCTTGCTGAAGTTTTCATCGCCGCCGTTGCCCGTAACCGTGGCACGACTGCTGAAGACGTGAAGAATAATTTTGGCCAGGGAGGCGTGTTTATCGGCGACAAGGCTGTCGCTGCTAACCTTGCGGACGGCGTTATGTCCCTTGATGACGTCTGTGAAGAAATGAAACGACAAGGGATCAGTAATGGAGGTGCCTTTATGGCAACTAACAATAAAGGAGCCGAAGCTGGAAAGCCCGAGGCTGTGGATATGGAAGCCGTCAAGGCCCAGGCTGTCGCCGATTACAAGGCCCGTGTTGCTTCAATCGAAGATGTCTTTGCTGGTCTCGAAATTACCGGCGAAGAAAAGGCCGGATTTGTCGACGGCGACAAGACTGTCGCCGAAGCGACCACTTTCGCTCTCGCGAAGGCCAAGGAAAAAATCAAGGCCCAGGCCGAAGACCTCGCGAAGGCTCGTGCCGAACTTGACGAAGCCAAGAAAAAGCCTGCCGGAGCAAGCGAAAAAGAACGCGCTATCGAAGCGCTTGAAAAGAGCAATGCTGCGCAGAACTCTGTTCACGGCGGTTCCGATGTGACGGCTTCCGACGAAACCAAGAAGCATTCCGAATGGGCTGCTGAAGTAAGCAACGAATTTTTCAAAAAGGGGTAAGACATGTCTGAACTCAAATTCGACAATGATATCGCTGGCGAATTCCCGATCCAGCGCGAAACTGTAAAAATCGGGAAGAACCAGAACCTCAAGCGCGGGACCATCCTTGTCGAGCACATTGAGAGCGATGGTGCAAAGGCAAAGTATTCCTTCGCCCTGTCTGCTTACACTGCCGCCGCCGACAAGACTGTGACGTTGACTATCGGTTCTACTAACTATGTGGCCAATGTCGGTTCTTCCGACACTACGATTGCGGCTGTTCTTGCCAAGGTCGTGGCCGCTGCCGCTGCTGACACCAAGTTTACCGTCTCTGCAGACAACACCAACGGTAAGCTGGTTCTTGAAGCGAAGGAAGTTGGTGAAGATTCCACGACAATCACTCTTGAAACGACCGCCACTTTGACGATTGGTGCCAAGAGCGAAGATGTTGAAGGTGCTGACGCCGTCGAAGGTGGTTTCTTCCCGATTGCCGACGCAACCGAAGAACCTGTCGGCTACCTTCTCAAGGACATCAAGACCGCTGCTGATGAAGCGGGCTATGCCGATATGGCTCGCACCGGCTGCTTTGCCGATACCGCCGCCATCATCGACGAAAACATCGATGCAAAAACCGTCAAGGACAAGCTTGCCGCACGTTGCCTTTTCTTCAAGGGCGTGGTCGCTGTCAAGGACTAACCAAAAGGAGTGTAAACAATGCCTGAAGCAATTACTCTCGAAGATCGTCACGAGCTCACGAAACTCGTCAACGAGAACTTCAAACCCTCTCAGTTCTTCCGCAAGATGTGCGCGACGGACTTGCATAAGACCAAGAACCTCATCCTCCAGCAGGAAAAGCAGACGCGCCTTATCGCTCCGTATGTCTCCGATGACGACGAAGATGGCAAGGTGATTGGCCGCGACGGCTACGAACGCCTTGTCGTGACCGTGCCGACGCTGCACCCGAAGCGCAACCTGACTCGCCGCGATGTCGAAGTCGCTGCAAACGCCGAAATGGTGTTCACTTACGCCAACGGCGGTTCTTCTGCCGAGAAGATCCAGTTCCAGAAGCTGATGAAGGACGGTCTTGAACTTCGCCAGTCCATCGAACGCCGCGAAGAGCAGCAGATTATCGAAGCCATGACTACCGGCAAGGTGGAAGTGATTTTCGATGGCGGCAAGCGCACTATCAACCTGAACATTCCTGCAGGTAACTTGACCGCTGCCGCTGCCGGTGACAAGTTCGATGCCGAAAACTCCAACCCGATTACCTACCTCCTTGCGCAGAAGCGTCTTCTTGCCAAGAACGGTGGCGGTCGCGGTTTCCTTTGCGTCATGGGTTCCGATGCCTATGAAGCCTTCATTCAGAACAAGGCCGTGAAGGAATACATGGACAATCGCCGCATGAACTTCGGCGAAATCGAACCGGGCGAGATGGACACCGACTACGTGACCCGCATGGCTCACATCATCGGCATGGACATCGTCACCTATGACGATTTCTTCTACTCCGAATCGGAGAAGAAGGATATCGAGATGTATCCGAAGGACAAGATCACGATTATCGGTGCCGGTGCCGGCTTCAAGATGCACTACGGTGCCATTGCCGACGGCACTGACGGTTCGCTGAACGTGTGCCAGGCCTACGCCTACACCTGGATCAAGGACGGTAAGTCCAAGATTATCGAGGAAGAATCCTGCCCGCTGTTCGTCCCGAACATCGGTGGCGGCATTATTTCCCGCAAGGTGGTGTAAGGAGCTTATGTCGTGAGCTTCAAGTCGCAAATGGTGGATGACTTGCAGACGGTCTTCCTGAATACGGATGACTTCGGCGAGACTGTTACGCTTGAGCGTAACGGTTCCACCTATGCGATGAAGGGGCTCTATGACGAACTCCCGCTGAATGGCGAGGGATTGGGTGGAAACGTCGATGCGATTTCGCACAATCCCCGCCTTTTTGTTTCTGCCTCCGATTTGCCTGGAGGTGCGCCCCGTAAAGGCGATGTGTTTGTATTGAGTGCGAACGAATTTCATTCTGAACGCAGAATCGTGGCTAAGGATTTTGAGTTTCCCAAAGATGGTGTTGTTGTCTATTACCTGAAGGACCGTGCATGAGTTTGACTCTTTCGTCAATCAAGGAATTGCGCCATGCAGTCGTAAATGCTCTTGTTGCTGCCAATATCGAAGGCATTGGCGAGAATGTGTACGAAGCCAGGCGCGAGAACCTTTGGCCTGAAGAAGGCCTTGTTGCGGTCGTCTACACGGACTCCATCAGGTTCGATGACAAGCGAACCAGCCCGAAAGAGTATGTTGTGTCTGTTAACGTTGTGGTAGATGTGATTTGCCAGAGCGAAGGCGGTAATGTCAATGATACTCTTGACGATGCTTCCGTCGCGGTAATTACGGCTTTGCAGCCGCCAATGCCTGCAGGCGGTTTCTTTGGCGGGCTTACGAAACGCTTTGTCGTGACGGGTGTCGAGAACAACCTTTCTGAGCAGGGTGAAATGAGCCGAGGCTTGCAGCGGATAACGTTCGAGACGATGTTCGGCGTCCCGCTGCCTGTCGGTGGCCCTGTAAATGATTTCTTGCGTGCAAAGACTGCTATCCGGGCTGGTGATAGCGAAGACTTGAAACAGGAATTTGTAACCAATGTGAGGCCGAGTAATGCCTAGAAAAATTTTCTTGAAGCCCGCTGAAGGGGTTACGGTGTTTTTGCCGACCCGTGGGCGCAATATTTTCCCGGAAGGAGAAATGGTCGTGGTTGACTCCTTCGTGGAACGTTGTATGTCCGAGGGGGCGCTTGTTGCGGTTCCTGAAGGCAGGCAGCAGTCGAAAATGAATACCGCGAAAACAAACAGCAAGGAGGAACGGTAATGACTATCCCGTTCAATGAAATCCCGGCGGGCAACCTTGTTCCGATTTTTGCCGTGGAAATCAACAACGAACGTGCATCGAAACCTGGCCCGATGCCGTGGAAAAACCTTTTGATCGGCCAGGCGGTCGGGGCTGTCACGGGATCTACGCCTGATGCCGAAAAGAAGTGGCGTCCGAATACCGACAATACCGGCAAGCTCGTTCGCGTCATGGAAGGCGACCAGGCTGACTCCTTGTTTGGCAGGGGTTCGCAGATTGCCCTTATGGCGAAGAACTTCCTCAAGAACGCTCCCTACATGGAACTTTACTGTCTTGCTCTTGCCGATGAACCGGTTGAATCTGGACAGTCCGTAGATGCCGGCAAGGCGACCAAGACTCTCACGTTTGCTGGGCCTGCCACTGAAAGCGGTTCTCTTTATCTAAATATCGCAGGTCAGGCGGTTACCGTTACCGTGATTGACACTGACACTGCTGCCACGATTGCTGGCAACGTGAAGGCAAAGATTGACTCCCTGGTCGACTTGCCTGTGGTCGCTACTGTTGCGTCCAACGTGGTCACGCTTACTGCGAAAAACAAGGGTGCTGCCGGCAACGACCTTGCGGTGTTCCTGAACTTCAACGAAGGCGAAAAGACTCCGGCTGGCGTTTCGATTACCGAATTCGCGAGCGCCGATGTCATTAAACTTGCAGGCGGTTCGGGCGATACCGAATTTACTGCAGAGAATGTCGGCAACCTTATCGAAGGCACCTGGTTCAACGCAATTGCAATCAACCATGGCGACAACACAACCACTGGAAACGTGTCCTACATTAAGGAAAAACTCGATGAACGCTGGACTGCCATGAAGCAGCAGACGGGCGTCCTGTTCTACTGTGTCGGTGGCGATATGACCGCCGAAATCACTGCAGGCAATGCCCGTAACTCCCAGGTGCTCTGCCTGCCGGGTCTCCCGGATTCCCCGACTGCACCGTGCAATATCGCGGCTGCCGTTATGGGTGCCTGCGCCGTGTCTGCTCTTAACGATCCGGCACTGCCTCTCTCGAATGTCTCGGTGAAGGGCGTGGTTGCTCCCAAGCGTGCGAAGCGACTTGGCGTCACGAGCCGTGACACTATCATGAAGGCGGGTGTTGCCGCTCTGTTCGTCGGCGACGACGGCACGGTTTACCTGAACAGGACCGTGACGACCTACAAGTACAAGGCAAACGGCGCAAGCGATATCAGTTATCGCCAGCTCGAAACGGTTTTCACGCTGTCCTTCCTCCGTTGGGATTGGAACAACTACCTGTCCGGCAAGTATCCGCGTGCGAAACTTGCTGCCGACGGTAACGAATTCGGTCCGGGCCAGGTCGTGATGACGCCGAAGAAGGGCATGTCCGAATTGCTCACCCGTTACCAGGATTGGATGAAGATGGGCCTCGTTCAGAACTTCGACCTCTTCAAGCAGAATGTCGTTGTCGAACTCGATCCGAACGACCCGAACGCGCTGCTGTTCCTCGCTCCCGCTAACCTGATTAAACAGTTCTTTATCAGCAAGACCCTCTTGCAGTTCGAATAAGGAGGTTGTGAAATGTCTCAGTTCGATGACGTTGGCGGCATCTATACGATGTATGTCGACAAGCTTGAATTCCTGCTCAAGGGCGACCCTGAGTTCGATATCGGTGGCACCAAGCGCACGGTAATTCGCGGCGCTGGCGACGGCAAGATCCACGGCAACAAGGTCGAGAAGGTCAACAGCCGTATTTCCGGAACTACCACGAACACTTCCGAGTTGGACATCGAGGCTCTTCGCGAAACGAAGGACGCCACGATTACGCTTTACTGCCCGAACGGCAAGGTGGTCAGTTTCCCGCACTGCTCGTTCACTGGCGACCCGACCGTAAGCGGAGCCGAAGGCGAAGTTTCGTTCGAGTTCCAGGGCGACAAGGCGACCGAAATCATGTCTTGATGATGCCTTAGCTCCTGGGCGTGGGGAGAAATCCCCGCGTCCTTGGGCTTCCGCATTTTTTTTAACAAACAACAAAAGGAGCTAAAATGCAATACAAATTTAAGAAGCCGTTTAAGTTCGGCAATGAAACTATCGAAACCGTTGAACTCAAGGAAGAGTTCAATACTGGCGATATGATCCGCATTACGAATGCAGAAGGAACTGGCGATAAAATGGGGGCTATGCTTGTTGCCGCCACGGGATGGCCGTTGCCTAAAGTTGCTCAGATTTCCATTCCAGATTCTATCGCTATTAGCGAAATTGTCACGCCTTTTTTCGGGCTTGGCGAAGCGGAATCCTCGGAGACGTAGCAATGCTTGGGTTAAAGTTCGGGATGCAGCCATCTGAAATATATAAGATGACGGCTGCCGAACTTTCTTTTTGGGCTAAACATGCTAGAAAAGTTGTTGAAGCGGAGCGAAAACTTTAAGTATGGCTAAGAATGGAATTGAAACTATTATTTCTGTAACTGATGGATTTTCAAAAGAATTTATTCTGTTTGAAAAGCGTGTCCATCATGCATTACAGCCAGTCAAAAAACTTGAAGATTCTTTTAAACGTTTTGATCGTGTTAGCGGTTTCAAAGCGCTTCGCCAAAGTTTATCTGATCTGAAAGATCATTCTTCTTCTGTTTTCCATTCGATAACGAGTATTGGTACTGGCGTTGGTATTATTGCCGGCGCGACTGGGTTGCTTGTTTCTAAAATTAATAAAGTTGCGTTAATGGGCGATAATTTGCTGAAAACGTCTAAACGCCTTGGAATGTCTGTTGAAAGTTTGCAAAAATTTGAATATGTGGCGGAATTGGCGGGTGTTCCTGTTGAAAAAATGCAAAAAAATATGCAGCGACTTTCTTTAGCTGCAATGCGGGCCGCTGGAGGAGTGAAAAAAGAATCTGAAGCGTTTAAAGCTTTGCATATCAAAGCTAAAAATATTGACGGAACGGTCAAAACCTCGGAACAACTTCTTGTTGATTTGAGTTCAAAATTTGTTGGGACGAGTTTAACTGCTACAGAAAAGCTTTATGCGGCGATCGAGATTTTTGGAAAAGAGGGTGGCCAAATGGTCAATCTTCTGAATCAAGGACCTGACGCTATAAAAGCGCAGATGAAGCAGATTGAAAAATTCGGGATAATGACGGAGAAACAGGCCGAGGCTTCTGAGCAGTATAATGACTCGTTGACGGCTATGCATTGGGCTTTCCGTGGAATGGCTGTAGAAATCGGGACGCATGTTATCCCGGTAATGACTAAGGCTGTTGAAAAAATTACGGAGGTGTTTTCTAAAAATAAGGAAAAATATGTAAAGTCGTTCATGAAGATTGTTGAAAAACTGCCCGAGTTGGTTGATGTTTTTCTTGATCGGCTTCCAGGATTACTTCGTGGAATAGCTAAATTTTTATCTGTGATGGAAAAGATTGTAGATTGGTTTGGTATTGTGAATACTTTAGGCGCTCTTGTAATCGGTTCTGTTTTTGTTCCTTTGGCGTCGGCGTTTGTGGCTTTAACAAAGATTGGAGCTGTTCTAGTTCGAGGCTTGTTTGTTGTTATTGTGCATATTGGAAAGATTCTTGTAGGCGCTGCTAAAAAGGCATTGGTGTTTCTGCCGAAGCTCAAACTGAGTTTTTTGGGTGTTGGTGGTGCGGCTAAAGGGGTTGTTCCTGTGTTGAAACGTTTTGGAATGGCACTCAAGGCTTCGTTTGGGCCTCTTGGATGGGGGTTATTGATTGTCGAGGAATTGTGGCCGCTCGTTAAAAAGATTGCTGCTCGATGGGATGAGATGAGTTTTACCAGTTTTGATGGTATCGTTAAATCGTTTGGAATTTTAAGGGATATTACGGTTGAATGGTTGGATTCTTTAGGGCCTGTTGGTGATATCATTAAAGGTATTGGGAAATTCGGTAATAAAATTTTTGGCGGGAAGGTTGATTTTAGCGGTATTCCCGAAGATCCTATTGCAAAAGCGATGGCTGAAATTCCGCCTCCTGAGAGTGTCGAAAAATCTGAACTTTTCCAATCAGTTACTAGTACAAAGACAATTAACAAAAACACGAGCCAAATTATGGAAATTCGTATAAAAGACCCAAATAAGGTGGCTGAAGTTAGAAAAATAGGGTTCAGTGACCCTTCTATGTATGGGAATTCAATGATTCCTGCGTTTTAGTCGATAAAATGCTTGCTTTTTCGTTGCAAAAAGGGTATTTTATAGATATGAAAATCCTTTTGGCATTATTTGCGTTGGCTGTGATTATTATGGCGTCGTTGTGCGCGTATGTATTTTTAGATACGTTCATGGTCGCTGTAGTTTTTTTGCCATTGGGCTTGGCGTTGTCTGCTCAGGCCGTGTCGACGCTGCTCTTTCTTGGAATTTTTCATTATAAAGACTGCTAAAATTTCCTGTTACCAAACATCCCTTTGTAATAGCCGAATATCGTATGTTTAACTGGAATAGTTAGACAGGCGGTCCGCTTTGGCTTATATCGATACCCTCCAGAAAGTGACCATACCGGTGCGCGGCGAGCCCGTTGAATGTATTGCGGGTTCCTTCAAGGGCGTGCCGTTTTTCTTTGAATCGACTGAATTTTCGGGCGGTGGGCGCAACGTCCAGACCAACAGCATCCCGTTTTCGAACGACCATGTGAACGAGGACACGGGCATCAATGTTCCGAAGTATTCGTTCAATATCTACTTTGTGGGCGAGGATGCCGAAAACCAGAAAAACGATTTCCTGCGCGTCTGTAACGAGGAAGGGCCTGGTGAACTCATTCATCCGTATTTCGGTGTATTCAAGGCCCGTGTCAACGCCCCGATAAATCTTTCTTACGGAGACTACCAGGAATACATTTCCGGTTCCGTGACATTTGTTCCGGAAAATGATTTCGAGCTTCGTAATATGGAGGTTTCGCTTTCTGGCAAGACTCGACAGAAAGCGGTAGATCTTCGGCAATCTGTGGCTGACAAGACGTCGAAAAGCTTCAAGGCTAAAGGAAAAAGCAAGTCTATTCTTGACAAGGCTGTCGAAATGTCTTACAAGGCTGTTGACGCGGTTTATTCTTGTAGAAAATCGGTCCAAAAGGCGGCTGAATTTGTGAAACGGGTTGGCAGCATTAAGTCTAATATCGAGGTCCTCCTGATGTCGCCCGGTGATTTTGTTGCTCGCGTGCAGAACCTTATAACGATGTCTGGCGAAATTCTTGGAATAGATGTCAGTCCTAAGGATAATGTATCCAACGGTATTGCGTTGATGGGTTTTACTTTAGCGTCAACAGATGTTTTTGAAATTCAGTCTGTTGAAAATCAAGCTGCGTTAGTGTCGCTCGTCAGGATGACCGGTGCGTCGATGGTGGCTGAAAATGTGGTTGATTGCGAATTTTTGAACGTCGATGAAGCTAAACGTTATCAAGATGACGTGCATGACGCTTTTGAAGCGATGCTTGCCGATGCGGATGATGTTGATCTCTATTTGCAGGCCCAAGCGCTTGAAGCCGTTGCGCTGAAGTATCTTCGCGACAATCTGAGTAATATTCCGTATGAAGTGGAAATCGAGCTGCCTGCGACCAATAATCTGCTTTCTTTAGTCTATGGAGTGCATGGTAACCTAGATGATGTTGAGTCTGTACTTGAGCGTAATGGTTATCGGGACCCGCTTTTTGTGAAGCCGTCGGATCGGATGATGGTTCTTTGCGATGATTAAAGTGCTAAAAAATGGAGTGCTAGTGCGTGGTTGGGAGTCCGTTAGTGTCGGCCTATCCCTTTCAACGTTGTGCAACGGTTTTTCTCTTTCTCAGTTTGTGGCTGACGATTTTGATTCGCCTGTTTTGTTTCCAGGCGATGCTGTCCGGATTGAATGTGATAAAGAGCTTCTTTTGGACGGCTATGTCGATGAACTTAGTTCGTCTTTTTCTCCAGGAAGTCATTCAATAAATATTTCTGGCCGTGAAAAAACTTGTGATATGGTGGATTGTTCGCTTAAGGACTTTGGAAAGTCTTGGAAGAATAGAACTGTGTCGCAAATTGTAGGCGAAGTGTGTTCTGCGTTCAAAATACTTTTTGACGCGAATGGTGTGAAAGACAATGGAAAAATAGTGAAATTTTGTCCGGACCCTGGGTGTACTGGTGCCGATATTGTGTCTGATGTTTGTCGGCAGAAAGATGTGGTCTGTTTTTCGGACGGTTTGGGCTCCGTCAAGTTTGTCAATGATTCTAAATTCGAATTTGTGGAAGATTTCATTCGCCAGGGAGTCAATGTCCTTTCGGCTGATGTGACATTCAATAATTCCGAACGTTTTTCCGACTATGTGGTTTTGTGCTCCAGCGACCCGAAGACGAAGCGCCGTGGAGAATCTAAAGATGGCGAAATCGGTCGTTCCAGGTGTCTTGTGTTGGTTGACGAGGGCTATGGCAACGCTGATTCTGCTGAACAACGTGCGTCATTTGAAGTCTTGAGCCGTTCTGCAAAATCGACGACGTTAAATGTGACTCTTGCTGGCTGGAAAAGGAATGACGGAAAGATTTGGAAGCCTGGCGTACTTGTTGATTGTCTTATTCCGGCGTTTTTTGGGCAGTGGGTGCAGACGATGCTTGTGAATGAGGTTGAGCTTTCGTATGATTCATCTGGGACTTTCGCGCATTTGCAGCTTGTCCGTAGGGATTATTATACTCAACCTCCGGCAAGAAAGGCGAAAAAGAGTAAGGCGGACCCTTGGGCCAGTATCCGGGCAAAAACTATGGCTTCGGAGGCAAAAAAATGATGGAGCGCCTTCTAAATCCTATTAAGGCAAGAATACGCCTTATGGTCGGAAAATGCCTTATTACGGCTTGTGGCGGTAATAAGGTTGACTTGTCTTTGTTGGTCGGCGAAACTCGCGACGATGTGGATTTTTACCAGCAATATGGATTTACGAGTAAGCCCGTTGGAAAGGTTGGCGGTGTTGCGCTTTTTATTGGCGGGTCTCGCGATAATGGAGTCGTTGTTTCGAGCCGTGGCGAAGATAAGGATATGGCTATTGATCTGGATCCTGGCGAGGTGGCTTTACATACGAAATTTGGATCAAGCGTCATTCTGAAAAAGGACGGGTCAGTAGAGATAACGGCTAATGGTGATGTAAATGTGAAAACCAAGAATGGCTTAGGTAATCTTAAAGTTGAAGGGTATGTCCTTGCCACAATGGACGTTAAATCTATGTGTGATACAGCACCTGTGAGTTTGACCCTCCATACGCAGGCTTCTGCCGTCGGTTCTACCGCTCCTCCTGGTGGCTAAAATTTGTTGTTACCAAAAAAGCCTTTAGCCTTGACGAAAAGTTTAATATATGGGCATGGGCGACCTTAAGCTACAGTGTCGAAATGACGGCTATTATGACCTAGCTTTTGAAAATGGTGATTTGCAACTGGGCAAGTCGCTTGAAAGCGCGGTACTTGTATCTGTCGGTTCGCTTGGCCGTGGTGCCGCTAAATCTTTCAAAAAAGAGCTTCAGGACGATGGATGGTGGGGAGAGCCGACTATTGAAGGTGATGTGTGGGGCTGTTTGGTCCATACGCTTTCGAAAGAGTCCAATCAGCAAAATCGACAGCTGCTGGCAGTACAATATGTAAAGGATTCCTTGCGTTGGCTTGTCGACGATGGCGTTGCTGGTTCTGTTGACGCTGAAGCTGAATTTAAAGGAGAATATCTCTGTATTTCAGTCGTTATCAAGAAGGGTGGCGAGCGTGAAGATTTTAGATACGAAATTTTGTGGAATGAGGTTGCGTGATGGCGTTCTCTACACCGTCTTTAAATGATTTTGTGCGAACCGCTGAAAATGGCCTTGCGTCGGCGTTTTATGGCGAAGGGTCTGTTTTAAGAAAGGGTGTTCTCAAGGTTCTTGCTCGCGTATTTGCCGGCGTGGCCTTCATGCTTGTGCTTCTGCTTCGGTCTATGTGGAGGAATTTGTTCCTCACGTCTTCGGATGTGGAAGGATTGGTCAATGCTGGTACTGATTTCAGCCTTCCCAATAAACCGGAGAGTTATGCGAGGGGCAAAGTGATTGTTAAGGCTGAGTCTGTGTCTACGACAATTCCGCAAGGGACTGTTCTAACGACTGAAGATGGGGTAGAGTTTGAGGCCGTGTCTGATACGGTGCTTGCTGGTGGGAGTGAGGGAACACCTGTCAGTTTTCTTGCAGTTGAATCTGGTGAAGGCGGAAATATTCCGGAAGGAACGGTTCTTGAATTTCGTGATGGGTCGCCGGATGGCGTAGATTCTGAACCTATTGTTGGTGATGGGGGGTTCTTTGGAGGGGCGTCTTACGAAGTAGTCGTGAATGGTGGCGTTGAACGATGGGGGGAAACTGTCGAGAACTATCGTTCGCGTCTTTTGGAATATCGAAGGAATCAACCGTGTGGGGGATGTGTCAGCGATTATAAGTCGTGGGCGGAACGTTTTGCAGGCGTGTCACGGTGTATTGTAAATCAGAACTATCCTCATGCCGGCGGTGTTCGATGTGTGCTTTGTCATTTTGACGATCAGCTTGTCGGTGAGTCTGTTGAAGTTGGCGAGGCTGTTGTCCAGGATGTCGAGGATTACGTTACTTCTGATGAACGTCGCCCGGTTACGGCCGCTGTGACGGTCGTGTCGTGCAAGGATAAAGAGCTTGATTTTACGATATGTATTGAACCAAATAATAACAATATTCGCGCTTCCGTCCGTTCTGCACTAAAGAACGCACTTCGTTCTTACTCGCCCGGAGATACGGTCCGGACGGAAGCGCTTTCTGTGAAGCTTTTGGAATCTTCCAATGCAGAAAAGTTGGCCGTGTTTGCGATATCTGGTGGCCAGTATGCGTTTTTGGATATGGATGACGCTGAAATGCCTATTATCGGTGAAATAGATTGGAGAGATTACAATGCCTGATTTCCTTGTCAGAAACTATGCTGGCAAGAAAGTGGCCAAAGGAGGCTCCGTATTTGTTTACGGCGCGGGATTTACACATTCGATAAAGGCATGGTTTGGCGAAACTCAAGCTGTGGTGTTCGATTGTGATGACGGCTATATGGAAATTATGGCTGGCGAAAGTGCCGGTTCGTTTACGCTGAAGATTGGGGAATCTTTAAACGACAGTGTCGATGTAGGAGTGGTTTATGTTCTTGCGGATGTGGCGGAACTTCCTGTTACAGGAAAAATCAGACATACTGTTGACGAACTCTGCGTGGCATTGCTTGGGTTGCTCCCAAGAGGAATATCATGGTATAAGGGGAGTGACGGTGTTTTCTATCGGCTGATGAAGGGCTTTGCTTATGCCGTTCTCGAAATTTATAATCTGGTCGAGCTTTTTGTAAAAGAATCGTCTCCAACGCATACGGGATCCTTTTCTGAATGGGAAGATGAATTGCAGCTTCCTGAAAAAGGTGTTGTCTATTCTGGAACGGCGGCTGATATTGCGGCGAAACGCAGGTCCGAAATATACCGTAAATCGTGCAAGAAGGGCGGATGTTCTATTTCGTTCTTTAAGTCTGTTGCGGCGTTGTTTGGTATTAACGCGAATATATATGAGTATTGGCTTAATCCTTCTGAATTCAGTCAGATTACTGATGACGAAGACCAAAAGCGTTTTTACTGGATGATAAGGTCTAATTCCGGAATGAGCGGCGTTATTGATTTGCGCTGTGGTAATGAAAAAGGGGAGTACCAGGGCGAAGAATTTGTATGCGGAAATGCCCGCAGTGGAATGCGTTTGAGATCGTGGGGAAATCCTGATTTCTATGCGATGATTGAAAAGTTGAAACCGGCGCATACGAAATGTCTGTACGCCTATTCACAAGGAGCCTGATATGATTAGGACCAATGGTGAAGATCATGTGAATCACATGTTTTCTGACGGTGTCCCGGAACAGGGAAAACAAGCTACCGTTATTGACGCTGAATGGCTGAATGCCGTCCAGGAAGAAATTGCCCAGTTTATCGAATTGGCTGGGCTGACTCTTGATGGCAGCAATCCGCACCAGCTTCGCGATGCTTTGCTGGCAATCTTTATGGCGGGTATTCAGGTCGGCGGAAACGGTATAAGTATTTCGGGCGAGGGTTCTGCAGCAACTATTACAAATAGCGGCATCCGTTTTCAAGGCAATGGGCTTGATGTTAAGCTTGCGGCGAATGGACTTACTCTTAATGGTGTGCTTATCAAGGAAATAACTGTTTCCGGCGTGGCGACGCTCAATATAAGCGAAACTGTTGAGCTTGTGAAGAACTTGATCGTTAATGAAAATTCGATACTTCGTGGCGATGCGAGGGTTGACGGTGACCTGACCGTAAATGGCGATTTGACCCTCGAGCATGAACTAAATGCCAATTTGCGGGGCCGTGTTACAGGCAACACCGATGGTACGCATTATGGGGATGTGCACACAAATCGTCTAATGGCGCTGACGAGCGGAGGCTCTATTGCTGTTGATTCGGAAACGGTTCATTCCAAGCAACCGCATTTCCAGAAGGGATTTGTGTGCGCTCGAATTGAACTCCCTTCGGGTGGATATAGTACAATCTTGCTTGAAGATGTTCGGTATACTAATCTCGAGGATGGATCCGTTGTTTTTGCTGAAAATAATCATGATTCAGTGTCAGGGATAGCTGTGTCGGCAAATTCGATGATTGTTGTCAAAAAATGGACTGGTGTCGAACTGTTTAAGCATGGCTCCTCCTGGTATCCGACGTGTCCTACTGTAGATGTAGTTAGCAGGTAGCCGATGACTAATCGCGACGAACTTGCGCAGGATCTCCTGGAGTGTTTTGAGGACTTCCAGGTAAACGCCCCTCAACCGGGCGGTTCTACTGCTGCAAACAAGTACGTTGCGGACAAGCTGGCTGACGCCATTGCCGACGGAATTGACCGCGGTGCCGGTCGCGCCTGGCAGGGCAAGGCGACGGCCGAACAGCTGAACGCGATTCCCCTGGAAGATCGGCATGGTGGCGACATGTGGATGTGTACGGATGGCGGTACTCTCAATGGCCAGACGCCGATAACGGTATCGCCGAATACTGTCGTTATTTGGGATGGCGATTCTTGGTCTGAATTTATCCATGTGGACTTGTCCGCGTATGCTACCAAGGCGGAAACGGTCACGATGGTGTCTGTGGAAGCTTCGGCCAGGGTTGCGGGCGACACGGCCCTGCAGAGGTCTATCGATGAACATGCGTCCAGGACCGACAATCCGCACCAGGTCACGGCCGCGCAGGTCGGAGCTGCCACTGAGCAATACGTGGATGCCAATGTATTGAGGATGAGATACCAGGGTACGAACATTTTAAAATTCTATCGCGGGGCACCCGCATAAGGAGTAGACATGGCCCAGCATAATTTTTCGAAAATAGTAGACGACACCGGCGACGAGTACCTCATCAAGGCGAAGGGCCTTGAGTCGCAGGTGCAGATTGCGCTCTCGGGTGACGTCACGGGTTCGGCAACCACCGACCTGTCCGGCGACGTCACAATCTCGTCCACCATCGCCAACGGGGCGGTCACTACCTCCAAGATTGGAGATTCCCAAGTCACGACGGCAAAGATTAACGACAAGGCCGTCACGCTTGACAAGATTGCGGATGCCGCAAAGGGCGGGGCCGTGGCCGACAACGACGGTGTCCTTGCCACCCACAGTGCAGTCAAGACTTACGTAGACGCACAGATTTCCGGGCAGGGTCACTACCTCGGCAAGCAGACCGTGGCTACCATCAACACGTGGACAGCCGACAACCTGAACAACGGCGACCGTGTCATCTGTTCCGACTCCGGCACGGTGACGCTCGGCAACATCGCCGTGAGGGCAGGCGAGGACCTTATCTTCTGGAAAACGGGCTCCGGTTCCTCGCAGACCGCCATTTGGCAAAGCATGGACGGCGAGTTCAAGCTGAAGCAGACGGCCAAGACCGACCCCACCGCAAGCGGTACCACCATCACCGCAATCGACACTATTTCTCAAGATGCAAACGGCGAAATTACGGCCACCAAGAAAACAATCCGTAGCGCGTCCACCTCGCAGACTGGCGTTGTCCAGCTCGCGGGTAGCATCGGTGCCACGGTTTCGTCCGAGAACAACAAGGCCGCAACCGAAAAGGCCGTAAGAGATGCAATCAACGCTTTGGACGGCAACGCGACCAGCACGGACGGGACTAACGTGCAGGTCAAGGTGACGACTACGGACGGAAAGGTGTCCGCTGTCAACATCACCACGGACAACACGGAAAACAAGAACGACAAGGTGACTTCGTGGAGTTCCACCACTACGGACACTCACTACCCGAGCGAAAAACTCGTGAAAGATTCCCTTGACGGGAAAGCCGACAAGGTGTCCTCCGCGACTGCAAACGACATCGCGATCCTTGATGCCAACGGCAACCTAGTGGACAGCGGGACAACCATCGCCAACGCGCATGTCGCAAAGGCGGACCAGCTCAACACGGCAAGGAACATTGACGGCGTTTCGTTTGACGGCACGGCCAAGATTCACCATTTCGGTACCTGTTCCACAGCCGCGGCCACAGCCGCCAAGACGGTCACGCTCGACGACTCCATGAGCTTCACGCTTGAGAAGGGCGCGTCCGTCTTTGTCAAGTTCACGAATGCAAACGGTGTCGCGAGCCCAACGCTCGCCGTGAACGGCACGACGGCCAAGGCCATCATGCGCTACGGCACGACTGCACCCAGCACTTCCGCGAAGACGTCGTGGCAGGCGGGGTCGGTCGTACACCTCGTATACGACGGTGCGGCATGGCAAATGGTGGGCTGGCTCAACGACGACAGCACCTACACGAACGCTTCGCTCGGGCAGGGCTACGGAACTTGCTCTACTGCCGAGGCAACCGCAGCAAAGGTTGTCACGCTTTCAGGCTATTCCCTTACAACGGGCGGTATCGTTGCGGTAAAGTTCACCTACGGGCTGTGTGCCAATGCGACGATGAACATCAACTCCAAGGGTGCCAAGAACATCTACATCAATGGAGCTGCCGTAACTGCCGCCACTGCATCGCAGGTTCAGGCGGGCGACATCGCATACTTCATCTATGACGGTACTCAGTACCACCTCCTCGGCACCGATCACGCCGAGCGTGCTTTCACAGTCAACTATCGCAGCAGCGACAACGCTCTTGTGGTTTCCAAGGCTTTCGGTACTGCATCGTAAACGGGGGCGGGGCAGATGGTGTCCAATGACATCACAAAATTCGTAGACGGCAACGGGAACGAGTTCAACTTCCGTGACCCGAGCAAGGAGTCTTTGGCCAACAAGGTGACGAGCATCCGAGCGAGCTCGTCCGCATCCGATGACAAGTACCCGTCCGAGAAGGCTGTGGCTAGTGCCATTGAAGCCCTGGACGTTTCGTCCGTGGGCGGTAGCGGCAAGTACATCTCTGCCATCTCGGAGACGGACGGCAAGATAAGCGCCACGGCAACCACGATGGACACCACTCCGACGGCAAGCAGTCAAAAGGCTGTGACGTCGGGAGGCGTGAAGGCCGCATTGGATGATAAAAATTGGTTTAAGAATAAAGGGCCAACCTACTTACAAAATTCAAATGCCTACTATCAATGTATATCGGCATCCACGACTGATTTCAGTGGCCTTGTGAAACTCTATGACGTCACGGAGTTCTTTGATGGAACGATTGTGAACCAAAACGAAAGAAGCGTTTTTTTCGGTGACGTTTCATTGATTCGTGATGGGGGAATGGCAGGTTGCAAGTACGCTCGTGTATGTGCCATGATAGGTTACAATAATAGCGACTCAAATATCATTCTGCAAAGTGACGATGACAACGCATACCCATTATTGGTAAAAGAAGATTTTGAAAGACTGACTCCATCGAGTGAGATAGGAGCGTATGTAATTTCCAATGGAACTGCCACCTTGGATACTTCCGTCACCAAGTCTAGGTATTTCACTGTTGATTGCTCTTCGTATAGCAGAATGTTTATCAACGCCGGTTTTTACAGTCCTAGTTCGTACGGATTGAGTAGCATTAAGGCTTATATCTTTGTCAATGACTCGAATGTTGTTCTTGGAAATGCTGATGGAACTAATTTTGATGGATACGTAGACGTCCCTAGTGGTGCCACGAAATTGTATCTCCATACGAATAACGGATATAGTCAAGTTTCAGTAGGACCGACAACAAATTCTCCTCGGTATTTCCTCGCAATGAGATATGTTGCAGGATGGCCCGCAGGAACTATTGAATATTTCGGTAGATTCTACACGAGGACTACTGATAGTGCATCCTATAGTGCTAGACCTCTACTACTGACATACGTTCAAAACCTAGCTCCGACTGGAACTACATATATCCCTAGTGGATACGTGGTTGTAAAATCTGCAAAATACGTTACTCATTCTGCCGTTTCCGACAAACTTGCAACAGCACGGAAGCTGAAGACGAACCTCGCTCGCACCGCAGACTCCACGTTTGACGGCAGTGCTGACCAAACGAACATCCCAGTCACGGGAACTCTGCCCGTTGGCAATGGCGGCACGGGCAAGGCTTCGGTCACAGCCAACAGCTACCTGAAGGGCAACGGGACGGGTGCCCTCGTTGAGCGCACCTATGCACAGGTTCGTACAGACCTCGGCATTTCGGATGGTGCGAACAAGGTTGAAGCGTCCACCACGAATGGCAAAATCAAGATTGACGGCACCGACACCACCGTGTACACGCACCCGACAAACGGTGCGAACACGTCCAAGGGTGACACCACGGACCAGACACCGAGTTTCGGCCATACGTTCAAGGTGCTCTCCGCTACCGTTGACTCGCAGGGACATACCACGGCTCTTGCCGAACACACCGTTACAATCCCAAACACGGTTGTGACGGGAGGCAATTCGGGCGAGGCTGGGTTGATGTCGCCTAGCGACAAGGACAAGGTTGAGGCCCTAGGTACCGCATCCACGAAGTACGTGCCAACAAGCGGCAACGCCTCCGACTCGCAGGTCGTGATGGGCAACGACACCAGACTGACGGACGCAAGAACGCCCACGGCGCACAGCCACAACACGGACGCCGACGAGGTCACCGACAACACTGCCGCATCGGGTCTCGCTGTAGTCACGGACACCACCGAAATTGTCACTACCAACACGGACGGCTATTCAAGCAACGACAAGAAGCTGTACAGGCGCCCGTTAAAGACGAAGGTGTGGCCTTGGATTAAGGGACTCCTGTCTTCCGAGAGCGGGGTCAACATCAGCGGAAGTTCCGCATCGTGTACGGGCAATGCCGCCACTGCAACTAGCGCAGATACCGCAACGACAGCAACGAGGCTAGGCGGTGTCCGTGTCATAGAGAACGAGACCGACACACGCATCAAGTTGGTGAACGTGCCGACGCTCGGTTCTTACACATGGATAAAGTGGCAATGCTTGATAACGGTTGAGAACGCAGGCGGTTATGGAAACAAGGGTACTAGCATCACGCTCTTGGCGAAAGGTGATGCACAGGGGCAGACGAGATACAACCACAAGCTGACAATATTGTCGAACAATAATTGGAACCTGTCCCGATACAGGCCGATGATATGGAACGTTGCGAACGGTGACGGCATTGACGCCATGTTCGGTGTATGGGATGCCGTGGACAACCATCTTGAGACGTATAGCGAGATACGAGTGACGGTGACGATATTTCCGGGGAACATCCAAAACGCCACGTATCAGCTCACGCATGATGCGGGCACGTGGTCAGCGGCGACTACATACCTCACCACCTTCGCATCGTCATCTTGCACGGAGATTGTGGACTACGGTCGTGCGGACGTCCCTTCTGACACGGACAAAATCGTTCGTGTCGGTTGGAACAAGAGTGCAGTCCCCGTGGTCACGCCCGACAGCAGCTACGAGTACAGCTCAGGGCAGACCGTATCTGCGACCGCATACCTCGTTGCGGCCTACGGCTACGACGGAGTCGGCTACTATAAGGACGTTCAGGCGGGCAACGTGACTGTTGGCAACTCGCAGAAGTGGAACGGCTACTCCCTTGTAGTCGGCTCGGCTTCGTCGAGTCCCGCTGCCAACACGCTCTACATCTTCTAGGGGTCGGCCATGGGAATAGAACTTAACGGCAACAAGATGGTACCGATGATGAGGGACGTCTACGGCGGCCTCAACGTCTGCCAGCTTCGGATGAAGCCGACAGGGAACGGCTTCACGTGGTGGACGCATTACAAGGGCAACACGGCAGGCACATCGTCCACCATTACTGCTTACAAGGAGATTTGGCCGAACCAGTTCAACACTGGCGAGGAGGTTGTAAACTCGGGCGGGAGCAGGGCCACGGTCAACGTCGGTAATATCGGCACGAGGCTGTGGACGCCCGGGCTGTCATATCGTCCGTGCGGGGGCCACATCGAGGGCACGGGAAGCATCAGGGCAGAAAACGGCTCGTATTCCAACAGCATCTTCAACCCTCAGGTCGCCGGCATCAGTTCCGCATTGAAGGACATCAAGTACACGACCAACAACGAGGTTGCGTGGGAGACCTCTTCTACCGCCCGCATCAACGTGGAGAACTCCTTTTGGCAGAGTAGCGACCCGTACAAGTTCAGCGCCTTCGCATACTACCTAATCAACGTGTACAACATGCCGCTGTCGCTCGGGACGAACCCGTTCGTCTGGAACATCTACTCGTCGTTCAAGGAAGGCAACACGGCCAAGTACGGGTCAAACAACTGCACCACGGACGTAGTTGCGACCAAGGCGATTGACACGGGCAACTACCAGACGTGGCTTGTCAAGTCCAAGAACACAAGCAACTACTTGTTGAAACAGGACAACCCGTATCAGTCCTCGTTCGCAGACTTCCTGTACAATTTGGCATACGTCGATTTCCCTAGACTCAAAATAAATACCACGACGAGCAACGGGTGGTTCCAGGTCATCAGCATGGGCATGGAATTTTGGTGCACTCAGCATTCATAAAGGGGAATGGAGCATGATCGATATTACTGGTTTTGATGCGGTGGCTGTAGGGGCCTTTGTTGGGTCGCTTATAAAGGCTTTTATGTCTGATAGCAAAGCTGCCAAGGCGGAAAGTAAGGCTTCTGCCATAGAAGAGGCACGTGCTGCCACAAAAATTGAACGTGATCGGGAATTCAATGAAATAAAGACGGAAGTGGCCGTCCTGAAAGCTCAAAACAAGGATATGGTCAAGCGTCTTGATGATGGAAGCAAGGAATTCAAAGATTTGGCGGCTCAAGGCGCGACGACAAACAATTTGCTGAGGGAAATCAAGGGGGCTCTCATGAATAAGGGCTTTGTATTCAGTGATTCGACTGTTCAGCGGCATTCCGGGCATACTCCGGAAAATGAGGCAATGTAATATGTGGGTGATGTTGGCTTTTGCTGTTGTTGGTTTCATTATAACGGAGGTTATTGACGATGAGTAGCAAGTTGAAGGTTCTGTCGGTCGATATGTTGACCTCTCTCGATGTTGATCCGTTCAAACTTAATGGTGATGACCTGTATAAGTTTAAGCGCCGTTTCGCCATGAAGGTGGTGACAAATCAGGGAACTTTCCTGTGGGAGGTTCAACCCGCTTACATTTCCAACTGCGGTTCCATACCGTGGCTAGCGCAAAAGATTTTGCGCGTAAAGTCTTATGACCTAAATAACGTGCTGCAGAATGCGGCGTACTTTTTCCATGACGACTTGTACCAGAAGAAAGGGTATAACCTGCTTTCCCGTGATGACTCGGACGCGATGTGTCGCGGAATACTCCGCATATCCGGATATTCTCGATGGCAGGCCGGCAACGTGGATTTCTTCCTGTTCCTCGGTGCGTGGGGTCACTGGGGAAATAACGAGTACGGCAATGCGGATTCCATGAGCAGCCTTACAAAAATTGCTTAAATGGGGGAGGCTGAATGAAGCTTGATTTTTTTACATTTGACGAATTTGTGCGCACGTCGCAAAAGGTCGACAATATTCCGAATTGGAAACAGGTTGAAAACCTTTTCCAGCTTCGAGTTTTCCTGAACACGGTGCGGCATTTCTTCGGCAAGGCGATCCGCGTGAATAGCGCGTTCCGTTCTCCGGAGCTGAATGCGGCCGTGGGCGGCTCGAAAACATCGATGCACGTGCATGGCCTTGCTGCAGACATCTGCGCGTTTTCCGGAACCGAGGCTGACAATCGGCAGCTTCTGCGAATCCTGGAATCGCTGCAGCCTGGAATTGACCAGCTCATAAGCTACCACAAGACGGCTGGCAACGTAAACACGCCGATCCGTTTCATCCACGTCGGACTTTCCAAGTGGCCGGAATCCCCGAGGGGCCAGCGTCTTGTAAAGTAATTAATTTGGTGTTCATATTTGTTGTGTAACAAGCCCGGGCGTTTACGCGCTCGGGCTTTCCGTTTGCCAAAACTAAATTTTAACCAATTTTCCAAAAATGCCATTTGGCTTTGATCTTCTTTTAGGTTTGTGAATGACCGCCGGGAAACTCCTGGCGGTTTTTCATTTTGCCAAAAAGGAGATTCTCAATGGCTACTTACAATGACAACGATTACGCCAGCAAGGGCGTGGGCACTGCCGGCCTCACTCTCGGCATCATCGGTACGTCTCTCGCTTCCGGATTGCTTAACAACGGCGGTCTCGGTGGTCTGTTCGGCAACCAGAATCCTGCCGCAAGCGCGACTTACCAGTTGGCTTCCAAGGATACCGAAATTGCGCAGCTCAAGGCTGAACGCTATGCCGATGGCAAGGTCGCTGAACTTACCAAGGAAGTGAGCGTTCTCAGCCAGCGCGTTGCCGCAATCGAGGTTGCAGAACCGCTCCGCGAACAGATCCTGCAGGAACGCATCAACAGCGTGTCTGCAACGGTCGCTCGCCTGGTCCAGCCGATGATTCCGAACGCCAACGTGGCACCGGGTTGGGGTCCCGCATTCGTGTCCCCGTTTCCTCCCGTTCCGCCCGTCGCCCCGATCGTCAACTCCGGCACGACGACAACTCCCACCACCAGCACGGCTTCCGCCGCCTAATTTGGAGGTGACGCATGCAAATTCCTCTCGAAAAGGCCGTCGACGCCTTCATCGGTTGGATGGCCGATCTGGTAACGCAAATCCCGAAAATGGGTGACCGTTTTCTTGGGTTTGCCGCTCTCGGGTCGCTCAAGAAAAATCCGGCAATTCTTGTTTCCAAGGTCAAGCCCTGGCTTGAAATGTCCGGAATCCTTTCCGACAACATGGTGGACCTCGATTCCGCTAAGGCTGCTCTCGAAATGGCTTTCGCCAACGTTCCGAAAGTGAGTTATTTCGGTTTCACGTTCACCAGTGAAGATGTCCCGACTCTTCTCGCGAAGATGCAGGGCGTTGAAATGGAGGCTGCACAATGATGGACGAACGCATGAAAGAGGTGCTGGAACGCACGAAAAAGACGTTGTGCCGTCACCTGGAAGACCTGAACGACCAGGTCGAACAGGACGGCGGGCGCATCAAAGACCACATGGTTCTCGATGGCATTAAGGACTCTGTAAAGACTTTAAGGTGCTTGAAAGAGCTCATGGCCGACGGTAACGGCGAGGCGGCTGCTAAAACGGCTGTAAAGACTGTTCCGGGCGTGGTTTAGGGTGTGCTTTCATACCAGGGCGGCTGGCGGCAATGCCGGCCGTCTTTTTTTAGATGTTACTTTTTTTAGCTTTTTTTTTAAAGCAGTGTCTATATTTATTTGTGGCTACATACCAGGCGCGTAAATTCGGTTGGCGTCAACATAAGAACCTGAGCCAACAGTGTAAATGGCTTTACATCTAGGAAGTTGGTCGCTCTTTGGTGTGCGAGTAGAGACTAAAAAGGTCGGAGTTTTTCGACCTTTTTTTATACTTCAGGAAAAGCTTGATAAAGCTTGAGTTGTTTTTGCGGCGTCTCTATTCGGGTCAAATACTCCTAATTCTCCACCGTATTTCTTTGCGAACTGTGCGGCTTCATGCATCTGATCTTTTTTGAAGAATGTAAATTTAAATTTATTCTCGCTAGTTTCGCCGAGCTCGTTTTCCATTCTTTCCGCAACGAAAATTACAGGAAAGCCGTGTTCTTTCCCGAATTTTTCCATGTCCTTATCGGCGGCTTTGCATGCTTTTATCATGGTTTCGTCTTTTGTCATTTGATTCTCCGTGTTTTTAATATATAATTAATTGCTTTGTTCGGCTGTGACCAAAAAATGACCATGGTCCTGATTTTCCTTTTGCTGTCTCAAAATAAAACATCAGCTGACTCTTAATCAGCGGGTCGCAGGTTCGACCCCTGCATCATCCACTAAAGTGCCGAATTTCGCAAGATTTCGGCACTTTTTTTATTTTTCAGGCTGTTTTTGATGCCTGCGAAAATGCCGATTTTCGCCAAAATTCTAAAAATACGCTATTTGCCGTTTTTTGCGTAATTTTGCCGTTTTTCCTTGTTGTGTGCAGATGTAGTCACCATTTTGTAACCACCTAAAACCAAAAATAAACAAGGGGCTAGATTGCGTTGATTGCGTCCTTGAGGTCGTCCTGCATCAAGTGTGAATAGGTATTCAGGGTGATGTCGATGGATTCGTGGCGCATCAGCTGCTGGACCGCCTTGATGTTTACGCCCGACCTGATGAGGTTGCTGGCGAAACTGTGGCGGAACTTGTGGTTGTTTGCGCCTTCGGGATCCAGGCCTGCCTTGATGACGGCAGTGCGGAGCGTGCGGATGCTCGTGGTGTTGTTGGCGAACGTCCCTGAAGCCACGATGGTTTCGTCCGGGTTTCCTGGCTCGCCAATCTCGTTCTTGAGGCGTTCTGATAGCGGTACGGTGGCCAGCTTGTCGCCCTTGCCCATGAGCGTGATCTTGTCCCCGGAGACGTCTTTCCAGCGCAAATCGCGGGCTTCGAAGTAGCGGAGTCCGGCAAACGCCATGAGGGCCCAGAACTTGCGGAATGCGGTACTCGGAGCTGCGGCCAGAATGACGTTGATTTCTTCGGGTGTCCAGAAGCCTTTTGCGGTGCGTTTGAGCTTTGGGCGGCGCACGTACTCGAATGGGTTCCCGATGGTCTTGTAGATGCGCTGGGAAAAAGAGAACATTGCCTTGGTGAGCTTCAGGATTTCGCTGGCGGTCTTCGGGGCGTACTTGGTGGCGATGACGGTCGAGAAGTCGACTGCGTCCTTGTCGCTCACCTGGGACACGAGCTTTTTGCCTCTCGATGCGGCCCAGTCGAGAAAATACGAAAGCCTGAGCTGGTATGCGCGGACCGTCGAATCGCTTGCCGAGTTTGCGACCTCGATGGAATCGACGAACTTGTTCTTGAGTTCGACCAGGTGCGCGTCGGGCTTGTCGCTGGCAAACCCTTCCGGAAGGAACTTCTGCGCGTTCATCAGATCGAGCCAGGCGATGGCATCGCCCTTTTTCTTGGTGCCGAGGGAAATGACGTGGAACAGGCCGTTTTCCGATATGCGGCCGTACCAGGTCATGTTGCCCCTGCGCTTGTGCTTTTGGAATACGCTGTAACGTTTCATTTTAGTCTCCTAAACTGAATTTCGGGCGTCGAGCCATGACAGGAACGCTTTTTTACTAAAAAAATACTTGTGGCGCTTTTTTGTCACGAAATCATAAAACTGCAGGGGAGGCTCGAGCTTGCCTTCTTTTGTCTTGGCGATGAGCGTGCTGATGTATGAGCGAGAAAAGCCGAAGAAATCGACGAGCTCTTTCACGCTGAAACACGGTATTCCTGCGATGTCTCTCATGGTATCCTCACCAGATCCAGATGCCGCCGACGATGGCGGTGAAAAGTGCGTCCGCGATGGTCGCGAAGAAAACTGCAAATCCTCGATCTGAAACTGCGAAATAGCCACAGGCACCGTCGCGGGTCCACGCCCAAATTTGTGTGGCTAAAACGAAGCCGATGATGGCGATTATAGGCCATGATAGCGTAATTGTCATTTTACCTCCTTGATAAATCCACACATCTTGTAGTATGCCTCCACGTCTTCCCTGGCTACAAGTACGCTGTCGTAATGCGCTTTCAGCGACATCCACTTCTTGTAATCAATCTTTACGGGTTCTTCCTTCATCAAGTGCGGTATTGTCTTGTTATAGGCTCCGCAAAATTCTTCAATGGAGTATAGCTCCGCGTTTTCTATACATTCGGTGTATCCACTGAAACAGCGTGCTTCGTTGTCCACCGTTCTCTTGTATCCCCAAAGACAAAGTCTGTCGCCAAACTTCCACGGATAAAGGTGCTTTAGGCTTACTGCAAAATAATTCCTTTCGCTCATACATCCACCTCCGTGTATTGCCAGCTTTGCGGCGCCCGTTTCAGGCCGAAGTCTGCAAGCGTTTTCGGCGTGTCAAATTTTGTAACTTTGTAAAATTTCCAGCCGAAAATCTCTTTTTTGTTGCCTGCATATTTTTTCAAGTCTTCTAAAGGCACGCAACCACGGTCAATCAATACTTCTGCGCCGTCTCTTGGTTTCCCGTCTTTTGTAATGCCGAAAACCATAGAGTAATAATAGTCATACATGAAAAATCCCGTGATTTTATGGACGGGAGCGGTTTCATAAAGAAAAACCTTTTCTATAAAGTCAGCGTTTGGAGTGTTCTTCCTCCACTCGATCGTCTTTTCTCCGCTGTAGATTTTCTCGGCCCACTTGGGGTGTATGCTTAGGATGATGTTCATGCGTTGTTCTCCATTTCGATTATTTTATTAGATACCCATTGCAAAACGCAACAAGCGTAAATGAATCTGTAATCGTCTTCTTTGCCATCGTCTTGTATGCATTCAATTGTTTCGCAGTCCCAATCGAAATCGATTGCTTTGGCTGCTTCTTCTATAGCGTGGAATGACATTTCGCCTGAATTTGACTCGGCGTAAAAAGAAGGCATTTCGGCTTCGCGAATTTTTTTCATCTCTTCTGCAAAATCATATTCGTCTTCTTTTGCCGACCATTCGTCATACCATTTTTCGAAATCTTCGTCGGACATTTCCCAGGCTTTTTTCGCCTCTTCAAAGTAATCTTCTGTCCATTCTCTTTCGTAGTGATCGAGAATTGCTTCCTTGAATGATTTGTCTATTTTATCAATGCTGTACGTTTCGTGCCAATATTCGCGACTCGCGGCTCTTATCTTTTCACTCCAGTAAAAGGGGTTGATGCTTTTGCCTTTGAAAGTTCCAATGCCGTATCCGGGCTCAAACATAAAACAACCCATGTCGCCACTATAAGTTGTGCCAAAAGGTGAAAACTCGATGTGGATGTAGTAGATGCTGCCGTCGTGAATCAAATCGACAACGTGCTTTTTGACTTTTTCTCCGGTAAATGGCAAAACGGTTTCTTCGGTTCTTATAATGACCTTTTTGTAACGCTCTTCGAGCTTTTCCTTGCTGATTACTTCTTCGCTCATTATGCGCTCCTTGTCCTTGCATTCATGATTTGCAGGCCGCACACGACCCCGGTGCAGAAATCTTCCAGTGCGTAGTTCGCCAGTTCGATTCTTTTACTCCGTTCCTCCTGTGTTTCGTCAATATGGATTGTTCTGGCGTTTTTGACTCCCAGTACACGTTGTTCGAGTTCATCGACAAGTCTTAAAGTCGGAGCGGGTTCGACTTTTCCGAATTTTGGCGGTTCAATCATTTTTCGTTTCTCCTATGGTTGTTGAATCTTATTTCGGCTGGCGGGACTCGAACCCGCATCTTAGCATGTGTTCTTCCGGCGTGTTACCAACTACACTATCGTACTTACTTCACGGTTTCGAACCGTATTTCCGGTATAGCCACGCGTAACCAATTAGCTACAGCCGATATGGTTTTAGGTTTCGTCAATGAGTTTCTTGATCTGGTCGCCGAGGACTTTCTTGTAATCGTCCATGTGGTTGAATTGGATCGTGAGGAAGTTGTAGTCCTGGTTCTTTTCCTTCGCTTCATTGATTTCTGCGCTCAAGGACTTGCAACGGTCATACACCTTGTCGCGTTCGAGAGCGAGCTTCAGGATTTTCTCGCTCGGTGTATCCTCGCGCTTTTTGCGAAGACTGTTCAGCAATTCGAACAGGTTTTCCGGAATTTCTTTTTTTTCGTTATTGTTATCCATTTGTCTGTTCCTTTGCGCTATGCGCGGATGGTCCTCAAGCCGTTGCTGGCAAGGCGCTTGTTGATGAGTTTGATTTGGTAAGGCTTTTTATGCTTGGTGCCGTTGACGACGCTTGCGATGTCGTTTTTGGGCGAAACGGGCGTATACCCGAAAATCATTGCTCTGCGCTGAGCACGGTTCGGTTCGTGGTTGTTAGACATTTGTTTGTTTCCTTTGCCTCTTCGGCGTTTATTTGTTTTTGGATGTAATTTCCGCTACTAAACCATTCGATAAATCCCATCGAGCATCGTTCGCATAATTGAGTTGTTCTGGTGTCTCTTTTGATGAGGTTGGTGAAAGTGAGCAAAGACTCACTTTCGTCTTTTTCGATTTTTCTTTCGCATCGTCCACAATAGGCCATCTGTCACCTCCGGCAATTAGGCTCGCCGCCCTTGGAATCCGGGACCCAATTTGACTTGTGTGATTCATTTAGTTGATTAAGAATTTTTTTTGCAATCATCGCATATAAAAAATTCGCGTACTACACGTTCACTATATAAAGGCCTACCATTCCTACAAAAAAGACATTTCTGAAATCCGTAAACTGTTTCACAGTTTATCCATTTGCGTTCGATCATCTGCATTTGTCCTTGGTGAATCTTGGGTTGACGCCGTATGTCTTGCAGGCAAGGCAAATCGGCTTTTGGTTCTTGTCCATCGTGCACCACTTGAGGAATCCGCATAGGTGGCAAACGACGTAGTATTTACTTTTTGAGCTCTCCATCTGGTTCTGCATTCTCTGGGGGCTCCGGCGGCATGTACATCCAGTGCGTGATTTCGTCGATGCAAATTGATGCTCCGCTTCCGTCAGTCCAAATTGGATTTCCTATTTCATCTTTGTCTTCCGTGGCTTTCAGCATTGAATATCCTTTGCCATTCCAATCGTCTCCTCCGTAGCAGATGAGGTATTCGTCGACAGGAGCCTCGTCTTTGTCCATGCTGTGCCAGGTGAATCTGGCAAGTTGATGCTCAAGCTCCGTGACTCTTTCTTCCAGGTTTTTGTTCGCCTGTTTCAACGCGTGTTTTTCGTTCTTGAGGGCTTCGTATTCTTCGGCGGTGATTTGCTTGTAGAGAGGTTGCGGACCGTGCGTGTGCAAGTGGTGGGATTGCATAGCCATTAGTCGTTCTCCTTTTTGTTCCAGCATTTGTCGTACTTCTTCGCGCCGGGGTGTTTTTTGTGGTATCGCATTCTTGCACGGATCCGGATTTCTTTTCGGTGTGAATCGCGGTATCTGACCCATGCCTCGTGAGCCTTTTGCTTGCGGGTTTCGTCCGTTGAAGCGGGTTCTTCTTTCTTTGCAGCTGCAGCAACCCGTTCCATCGATTCCAGGGTCCGTTCCCTTGCAATTTTGTAGATGTCCATTATCTTATTCCCCCGAATAGCCAATGGTGTGCGCCTAAAATTACAGAGCCGAATCCGGTGAGTATCGCGACAACCAGAAAACAGATTCCTACGAAAAAGACAAAGCCCATTCCGATTTTTGACAAGCGTGCTCTCATAATCACCCCTTTATGGGCTTTAAAACGGTATGCAGCCGTTTTTGCGTGCCGTGAGAAGGTTTGTGGTGAAGCTCCTGAGCCCGCGCATCTGTGCCTTGGCGTCTTCAAGAGCGTTATGCTTGGCCACGTTGCCTTCTTCGGTCTTGATGACGGGAAAGATGTTTTTGAGTGTACGGTAGTCGTATTGCTGCCAGAACATCCAGGGAAAACTGAAACCGAAACGACGGAAAAATTCCTGGAGTATAGGGAAGTCGAAATCCAGTCCGCAACACCATACTCTGAAAACGTTAAATTTTCCGGTCGCGAAATTTTCGTAGAACCAGTGCTTGAATTCTCCGATGCCTGCGGTGGGCATGGTCGTGCCTCCGAACGCCTCGGCACGTGTTTCGGAGTCCTGATGGTTCCACCATTCAATTGTCGATTCGTCGTCGGTCAGGCCTTCGTCAGCCTGCACCGTGGCATTAAATCTTTTGTAAAATTCGACCTGTTGGCCGTCCTTGTTGAATCCGAATGCGCCGAGGCTTAGAACTTTGCATCCCGGCCTCTGGCCAGTGGTTTCAATATCAATCATCAATTCGTTATACATTTTCGTTCTCCTGATTTGTTGTTTCTTCCAAGTCCAATTCAGTTTGACTACACCTAGTCGACCTGAAGAACTTGCTGATATCGTTTTCAGACGGCACTGTTGACACGTCATCATCTGCATACTTGAACGGCAATGCCATGACCATAATTCCGGGATAAACGGCGATGTGTACTGAGCAAGGATTGTTGCCGTAAAGGCTTCCTGCGACGGACGGCTTTGAATATGAAGTGCCGAAAGTGTCGACGACGGTGTCAAGGACGCCGATTCTTCCGGGATAGAATGTGGCTCCTGTTTTGGATACGTGTTGGAGCGTTTCTATTGCCGGAACGCATTCACGAAAATCTGGGTATGGGATAGGTTCGTTTTCCTTGCCGTCGATAAGGCCTTCGACACTCATGCCGTGTCCGAACTTCTTGCAAAATTCTTCTTTCTTGTCGGCAGTTACGAGTGCGTAGCCGTTGATGTAATCGATGGCTTGCATGTCGGCATAAAATGCGAGTTCTTCGATGACGCCGACTTTGCCGAGACTTGCCCAATAGTTCAGATCGAGAATTACAACTACATTTCTGTCGCTGGCGATAGCGTGGCTCAGGTCTTTGCCAATCCATACGCACTGAAGCGCGTCGCCAGGGCCTTTCTTTACGGCAATCTTCTTGCCCATTATCTTGAGCGCGGCTGCGGTCTTTTCAAAAGGGGATTTTTCCTTAGACATTTCTGTTTCTCCTGGTTATCCATGTTTTTTCGATTCTTTTTCTTTTCCGTTCCGGGTCTATCGCCTCGTTGATTTGGGTGTTCAACCGTCCCAGAGTGAGGGCCGCAAGGCATTGCGCACGGTATAGCGGGTCGTTTGCATAGCGCTGGCGTCCCTGCTCTTGCGGCGTGACGCATACAAGGTTCTCGATGTCGAGATTGTACTTGTTGCCGTCCTTGAATGTGACGACCATCCGGCCGTCGATTGGCCCGTGTGCGCGCTCGTAGAGCACCCTGGCGAGACTTTCCCGCTTGCCGGTGGTGCAGCGCCAGTAGTATCCGGAATCGTGCCACGCGTAGTTCCTGCCTTCGAACACGATGGTCTCGGCCCGCTTCTGCAGGGAATCCGGGTTCACCTTGATTCCGGCCTTCCTGGCGATCTCCATCACGGTGGTGTAGGAAATGCCGTACTTTCTCGCGGTCGCCCGCACCTTGCCCGTCTTCTGTAGTTCCCTGATGACGGAGCCCGTGACGTAGGCGGCCCGGGCACGCTGCGCCTTGAAGGACTTCTTCGTGACCGGGCAAAAGCTGATTCCGAGGCGGAACGCCTTGTTGTTGGCGCTGTAAAGCGTCCTTCCTTCCGGAAGGATGTTGTTGCGCAACATGGCGATTTCAGCATCTGTCCACTTGTTAATCATCAGAATTCTCCGCTTGCGCGATTGGAGGGAAGAAGCGTGCATCCTTTAGCTTCCAGGCGGGCTTTCTGCTCTGCAAGAGCTTCGCGGGTTACCTTCGGTTCGATGTCGCGGAAAGTGGATCCAAAAGCGCTGTCTGTCGGAATCATTCCAGTTGCACGGACGAAGTTCGTGGCTTCGCGGGCCATGTCGGTGATGCCCTTGCCGAGCAGTGCAATGGAATTCGCTTCCTGCGGTGAAATCTTCTTTTCCTTGAGGTCGCGCATGGCTTCGAGCATCATCGAGGTTGCCTGGAACATGGGGGATGTCGGTTTTTCGTTACTCATTGTCGCCATCCTCGTTTTCAGAATCGTTACCGTCGTCTTGGTTGCTGCTTTCTTTGTTTTTCTTTTGGTTCTTGCGCTCGATTTCGTCCTCGACCTCATCGTCTACGGGTTCTGCGTCTTTCGGATTTCCGTATGTGATGATGGAGTACATTTTACGAAGAATGTCTATTTTGTAAGTTCTTTCAAGAATGTGCTCGACACTACCGAGAACTGCATCGTGAATGTCGCAAGGCCTTACCTGATCGTCGATGTCGGAAAAGCCTATGCATTCATCTATGTTTTTCTTGATTCCCAAAACGTCAAATTGCGATTCGTGAATGGTGCCGTCGAGGTCGTAAACGCAGAATAAAAGCAGTGCAATGATGTCGTCCTTGTCGCAGTCGTGCTCGATCTTCATCCTGATGGCGTTGCGGAGGCGGGTCTTCGTCATGTCTTCCTTGGTGCTTCGGAATTGAAAATCTTTTCTTTCTTCTTCTTCTGCTGCTTCGCGTTCTTCTTCAGTTTCTTCGTGGTAGTCGGGCAGGTCGCGCTTATCGAAGTATTCGAACGTTTTGAGAGTAGCAGCGTCGACAAGGATTCTCTTCTGGATGCCTGCTTCCTTGGCCTGTTCCTGCCCCTTGCTGTCGTACTTGCCGATTTCAAACTTGTCAGCTTCGTCCATGCAGTTTACGCCGTAACTGGAGAACTTACCGATGCGTGCATTTCTGCCTTCTTCCTGGAGCTTCTTCACCTTGGCTTCTGCGGCCTTCTTGGCCTTGCGGGCCCAGCAATTCGGATCGAGGCAGTAGGCTTTCGGTTCGTTCTCGAAAAGGTCGGCCTGGCATGCGCTGCACTTGTCGCACTTGAGGCAGGCTTCGTGTTCGAACGGTGCGCGGCTCAGGTCCTTGTGGTAACGGTCCAGAACTCCGTCGATGAAATACTTGTCCGTGCGGTAGCAACCTTCAAGCTCGCGCTTGAAGACGTTGTCCGGGAGGTCTGCAATCTTTGCGGCCGCGTCAAGGCCGATTACGCCTTCCTTGACCTTCTTCAGCACCTTGTCGCCAGCGTCGGCGAGTTTCTTGCGGACCAGCACCCAGCGGAGCGTGCGGCCGAAATGCTTCGCGATTACGCCCGGAGTCTTTTTCTTGTTGGAAAGGGATTTGACCGCAAGGCATTCTTCGTAGGGGGTCATACCCATGCGGGAAACGTTCTCGGAAAGCGGAATTTCATCGAAGCCTTCGGCGTCCTTGCTTACCACGTGGCACGGGACCTTCTTCAGCTTGAGCTGCTTTGCGGCCGCAAGCCTGCGGAAACCAGCGATGACGCGATAGTAAGTAGCCATGCCGACGTCTTGCGTGACGGTGATGGGGTTGATGATGCCGTGTGCTTGGATTGAGCTGACGAGATCTTCGATGTCGTTGACTTCGCGGACGTTGTCGCCGTTGCCGAGAATTTTGTCTACGTCGATGGTGCGGAAGCTGTACGAACGTTCTTCAGACTTCGTAGAGTCCTGCTTCGTAGCCTTCACGGCGTCGGGGGCGGCCTTGGCCTTTGCCGCGGTTTTCGCGCCGTTGGCGCTGGCTGGGGCGGTTTTCTTGGGTTGTTCTTTTTTAGTCATGATGATACCTTGTGGTTGTGTGAATTTTTTGTCGAGTTCCTTGTTTTCTTCGAAAGCCTTTTTCCCGGGGAATGGGATGCCGTGTCTAATGCAGAACATCATGCATGCCCGGTACGTGCGCCCGTGAGGCTGTCGACCAACCCGAAGCGCTGCGACGTCGCTGTTCATCCACGGTCTTGAATTTTTCATCTGTTGAAGTTTCCGTTCTATTTATGCCGTAATGGATTCGAGTTCTCCGTGACGGATCAGTTCTGCTTTGAGCAGTGCGAGCGCGTTCTGGTAGTCCGGTTTCGTTATGCGGTAAGTGTTCACGCGCTGCTGTATCCACATCGGTGCGACTCCGGTTATTTTGATTTGCTTGACGCGAGTACCGTCGTCTTCGACTGTGAGGCGATAACGTTTTCCGACGGGATTTTTGGCGATAATTACGGTCATGCTTCCCTCCATTCTGGCGGATATTTAAGTGGTTCGTTCCCATAAAGTTTCTTGTTGTGTACAGGGTCGGGGCAACGGTGCACGTCGTAGTTGAAGGCCAGCAGCCGGACCATCTTGCGGCGGAACTCGGCGATCTCGCCAAGGGTCGCGTCCTGGTCGCGTCTCCGGATAAGCCTGAAGAAGTTCCTGGTCTCGCCAAGACGGTTGCAGAGCTTTTCGAGAGCGAGGTCGAAGTTGCGGCGCTTCGCGGCCTTCGCTACCATTTCCGGCGTCACTGTCCGGTTGTCCCAAGAGTTTTTGCGCTTCTTCATGGCTGGCCTCCTTCCGGATCTAGCGGGCTTCCGCCTTTTCGAGGTCGTGCACGGCCGTGAACTGGAGCGCGGCGTGGTCGCACTTCCAGGACCATTCGCATGCATCGGCCATGGTCATCACGCCGAGCGGTTCGTATTCGCCTTGGGCGTTTTTCATTTCGACATAAAAGAGATCGATTTTTTTCATGATTTTCTCCTTAAAAAGGCAGGTCGTCGTCGCCTTCCATCTGCAAGGTTCCCTGTTCCTGGGCCGCTGCCACCTGGTTCGCGGCCTTGTCCTTTTCGGACATCTTCTTCTGCACCAGTTCGATGCCGTTGTTGCAGTTCAGCGTGAAGCCCTGCTTCTTTGAACCGTCTTGGGCGGTCCATTCGTACAGCTCGATTCTTCCGGAAACGCAAACTTTGTCGCCTTTGCCCATGTTGGTCTTCTTGACGTAGGCGGCTCCCCAGATCGTGACCGGGATGAAATCGCACGGGCGGGTACCGTCTTCGCGCTTGTAATTGCGATCGACTGCGATGCTGAACCGGACTCTTTCCTTGCCGTTAGGCAACAGGGTGATTTCCGGATTGCTTGTGAGACGACCTGTAAAGGTGCAAACATTGGTAGACATCGTTATCCTTCGATTAAATGGTTCTTGATTTCGTTGATGATTTCGTTGGCCTCGTGCTCGATGGCCTTCTTGTCGATGGGCGGGAGAATCGGCTTGCCTGCAGCGATGAGCGGGCGGTACGTTTTTGCGAGCTGCGCGAATGCCGGGAGCCTGCGCAGGTCAGCGTCGGACTTGAGCGGTAGCCAGGAATGCTTTACCGCCTGGACGCAGGCGTAGCCGATAGTGCGGTGCTTGATGCACCATTCCAGGTCGCCGACGGATGCCGCGTGCGGGAACATGCCCTTTTCCTCGTGCATCTCGTGCGCATCTTCGAAGAGCCGGCGCAGCATGGCCGTGCAGCAGGGGAGCCTGTTGATGTACTGCTTGTAGAACTCCAGTTCCTCGTCGCTCAGCTGCGCGGCACCGTACTTGAGGCGGTCCTCCTTGACCAGGGCCTCGATGACTTGGACTCTCAGGAGCCTAGACAAGTAGTTGACCTTGTCCTGTACGTTAGCAGGCATACTTCGCCTCCAGTTCTTCTGGTGTCAGGTCTTCGTCGCGGACGATATTGCTGCCGTCGGCGCTTTCGCCACGGAGCACGCGGGCGGTGCGTTCGCGTTCCTGGGCCTTCCAGTTCTTCGGGCCCTTCGAGGCGTTCTCGATTCTCTTCTCGTTCAGGATCATCTCTTGCACCTTGTTCCACACCCAGTTGCCCTTGCGCAGCACGGCCGCGTGGTTCTTGTACTTGGCGAACTTCTTGGGGTTGTTCTCGCCGTAGGCGTCCAGGATGTCGATGGCGATTGCGAGATGCTTGCCGTAGGTTTCACGCAGGGTGCGGCCTTCGGCGTCGGTGAGCATGACGTGGCCGCAAGTGCCGTAAGGCTTTTTATCAGACGCGGGGCTGGCGGGAGTTGCGGCAGAAAGGCTGACTGCCGCTTGTTTCTCACACCTCTCAAGGATTTCTCCCGCCAGCGTTGTTTTGGTTGTGGTGACCGCGTCTGTGCTTGTCGTGATGACGGATGTGGTAGCCGAATGGTTTGCGCAGGATCCGCCTGCGCTCGGGGTTTCTTGGTCGTTTGCGCTTATCACGGTATCAGGTTTACCAGAGCCTAAAATTTTGCCTTGCCGTTCGAGGCGGCGGCGGTAAGCGCGGCTATTTTGGTCTTGCCGAATTTGCATTTCTTCAATAGTGGCTTCGTACTGTACCTTGATGAACGGGTCGCAGTCCGGGTCCTGGCATCCGTTGATGCAGTCACCCACGGCCTTGCGCAGCCATGCACCGATTTCGGTGTCTGTCATTTTGAGAATCTTGGATGCGAGTTCGACCATATTAATGCCTACCGTGTCAGGTATTATCTTTCTGGGACGTGCCATCTTTATCCACCTTTGTTTTGTGGTACGCCTTCACGGCATCGATGACGATGGCGGTATTGGAAAGAGGTTCGAATTCCTTTGCCCGGACTACTTTTATATCCGCAAAAAGCGTATTCATTTCCGGAGGAAGTTTTACTTGAATACATTCAGCCATTTGTCTAGGTTCCTTTACTTTTGCAAGTATAGATTTTTTGTACAAAAGTCTTTTCTTTTTGTAATATAGTCTAATAATTTTGGAATGTCAATACATTTTTGTGAAAAAAAGTCTTTTTTTTTTATAAACTGTTGAACAATTGGATTAGAAATCTATTTTTGGTATGTGGAAGATTCTTTTTTGCATAAAATCAACCTAAATGCCCTTAAAAATGAGGTCGGAATTGATTCGGCCGAAGGCATTGGTAATTTTTTGCAGATGAAAAACCCAAAAGGTGTATATAACTGGGCGAAAGATAAATCTGCGTATGGCTCTAGGCCTTCTTATAACGATCTTGTTAGGTTGCTGGAAAAAGGTGCTACTGTCGAGACGCTTTTTGGCATTGATTATTCTGATAGGTCCAGTGCTCCGGTCACGGTTCCGCCTGAGATCATGAACGACCCTGCCTTCCGCGAAGGCCTCCAGGAATCCATAAAGGCCAAGGTCGACGCCGTTGTTTCTGAACAAGTCACGGCAATCCTCAAAGCAAAAGGCCTAATTTGAGTTGTTACCTTTGACAATTTATTGACAAAATTAAAAGGTATATTATGGAAACGAACGAAATCTCTTTGCCGATGCCTTTTTTCTTTGATAGAAGAACGACGCCATCATTGCAGGAAGTTGTCGATTCTCTTCAGGGTTTTGATGCAATCGCAAAGCGATTTCCAAAAATTCTTTCCGCTTTGCTCGGCGCACCAATCAAGTCGGTCACGGTTGATGTCAACAAGATTGAAATCGGATCGCTTTATGATGACCTGATCGTAAAGTTTGGTTTTGGCGGGCAGGAGCAAACTGATTTGTTTATGAAGGAAATGCACGAGAAGTTTATGAGTCACAAGGCCGTACCGTTCTTTCTTTTCTTTGCGCTGCTAATTGCTGGCGGCATTATCGCGTATAACGTTGTTTCTCCCGACAATGCGTCTTCGTCTGCAGTGATCAATTCGAACAATACAACAATCATAAACATGATATCTGCTGACGTGGGGAAGGATGCTGATGCCGTGCGCGAAATCATCGAACGTGCGATTCCTCGTTCGGACTCAATTAAACTGGCTAAAGATTCATACAAGGTTTTCAGCGCGTTTGGCGACAGCGACTCGCTTCGGTTCAAAAATTTTGAAGCGTACCGACTTCCAAAAGACGTTGTCGATACTTTCCCGAGCAGTTTGGACTTTGATTCTGTGCAGGAACTGAAAGATTTTGAAAATGTCGATGTGCAAATCCGTGCGGCAGATCTTGATTCAGTTGATCGTGGATGGGCGGCAAAAGTTCCTGCCGTATCTGACCGAAGAGTAAAAGTGAAGGTCGCGAATGGAGTCGACGTGTCAAAGGTGCAAATCGGAGCCAACGTCAAGGCGGACGTCACTGTTGTTTACAAGACGAAGAATGATGAGCTTGTGCCTGGGTATTGCGTAATTCGCAAAATTTACTGATTCTAATTGTCTACGCAAAAAGGCTTTTTGTAAAAAGATTTGACGAACCGTCCGATTTGGACGATAAAATTCCCGGATTTACTCCGGGCTTTTTTTTTACGACAGAACGTCCTTGATAAGCATCAGGGCCTCTTCGACGCTCAGTGTCTTTTCAAATACTCTCAGGATAATGCCGTAGATGTAGCCGAGCGTCTTCATGTCGTTTTCTCCTATTTTTTTTATAGGAATATAGTATATTTTATACAACTTTTTATATTTTTTATGTTAATTTTTAAAAAAAATTGTATTTTTTATAGATAATTGATTATATTGTTAACATGACGAAATTAAAGATCAAAGTGAAGGTAAAGGAATTCGTTGCCCGTATCGGCATCACGCAGAAGGAACTTGCCGAGTTGGTCGGTGTAAAGCCGGAAACGGTTTACAAGTGGTCCGATGGTACGAATAAGCCGACGTTTGACGTAGTTTACCAGCTCAAGAAAATGGGCATTACTGACTATGAACTTTTTGGCGAAACGTTTGCGGAGCAAGAGGAATTCTTCAAGAGGCGACTGCTCAACGCTTCAAACAGGTTCCTTGAGGAGATGGGCATAGAAACGAACTTAACCAAGGAAAAAATATGACCGCAAAAGAAATGGAAGTTGCTTATTGCAAAGCTCGTATTACGTGTATGAAGTCTTTCAGGCTTCTGCTGCGTGAACACATCAGGCTTTCCGAAGAAGGCGAAAAGCTTAAGCTGTCCTACGAACAGATTCACAAGCTGATGATTGCCGGATTGGTAAAGGTAGATGAAGAGCTTACCAACGAACTTAAGAAATGGTCCGCGATGCTATCCGAGGCTGAACGAGCCGACATTGAATCTGCGGAATAGGCCGTTCATGGATCGTCCGCTTTTCTGCATCGTGGCGAGTCGCGCCCAGGCTGCGGCCGCAAAGCCTGACCTGGGCAAGTACAGCCCCAAGGAACTCGCCGCCAAGGAAGGCGTGACGCCCAAAGCCGTGTACGCCTGGGTGAGGGAAGGCCTGCCTGCGCTTCGGCATGGTGACAAGGGCGACATCCAGATCTATTACCAGGATTATGTCCATTGGATGATAGAGTGCGCTCGACAGCCCGATTGCAAGATCAAGAACGTGCCAGTATGGGCGTACTGGTTCGTGCGTGCCGAAGGCTGGAAAAGCCCGGTTCCCGGTCGGACCTAGACAAACATGTTACATTTTTGCGCTCGTTGTGGTCTGCCGAATCTATATTCAAGACATGGCTAAGAAAAACGAAAAAATATGGAAAAAAGCTGAGACCGAGGCTAAGGCTGGCCCAACTTACCACATGCTAGAACAGGCGGATTTTGAAAAATTTATTCAAGAGACGCTCAAGGCGCAAGAAGCGTCCTTGAATGCAATGAAGATTGTGTCCAAGGCTATTTTCGGTTTTAGCGTTTAAAGCCCGTCGAACCCAATCGTTGTGTAAAAATCCGCGCTTCCGCTTGTTGGCGGAGCGCTTTGTTTTGTCTGCTTTAGATATTCCCTTGCGACCATAACCTTTTCTTGGTCTGTCAATGCCCTGTAGGCGAACACCTTCAGGGTGAATTTTTTATTTGGAATAATCGTAACGACATTCGGTCTTCTTATTGCGGCCATGACAGTGTCCTCCGTGTTGTCTTGTCAATATAAAATTTGCCCGGATTGCGCTTTGTCGCGCAAAAGAGAAAAAGAACCAAAAAGAGAAAAAGTCTTATCTTAGACTTTCCTTTTTAACCAATACATATATTTTTTATTATACTATAAATATATATGTGAGTTTCAGCATGCTGAAACTATGCTGAAACTATCGTTTTTTTAAACATTTCAGCATGCTGAAATTATTTCAAAAAATTGCAGCTTCACATAGCCAGGCCGTAGCGCACGGCAGTCCGCTGATTCGGCAGCATCGTTAGCGTGTTGCTCGGTAGGCTCATGGCTACTTGATGGCTATTCCGCGCGCTCTGAGCGCCTTCCCGCGTCGTTGGCATTCTCGTATGCCAGCAGCCAAAAGAGAGCGTTGTGGGCCGCGCGGCGGGGCTCTGGGCAGGCCTGTGGATGGATTGCTCGCCGATTAACCAGTTAATTCGGACGGTCGGGCCCCTGCCGTTTGCGTGGGTTAACGCCTTGTTGCGCTTGCCGTTGCTTGCGCTGTAAACCTCTATCTTAACCGTCAGTGCTGTTTATGGGGTGCGGGCGGTTAATCGTTGCGAGCCTTGTATTTATGCGCGTTCTAGCGTGCTTCGGCGGTGCGTGGTCGGGTGGCCTGCGTGCTCGCGGTTAATCGGTTAAACTCAAAGTTAATCGGTTTAGGGCACCCCGCCCGCCCGGGTAGGCCCCCCGTCAAAAAGGGTTGCTAGACTTCGCGGAGTTCCAATGGGGGGGCGCGCG
>Ga0310690_10001261_pt1 | contig 45961 bp, 67 predicted proteins | sample AusTroGonzalo_MG_2_FD_207661 | JGI IMG/M metagenome (GOLD analysis project Ga0310690, IMG submission 207661) | Bovine rumen microbial communities from tropical cattle in Woodstock, Queensland, Australia - Gonzalo_04 (v2) (version 2) | ecosystem: Host-associated > Mammals > Digestive system >... | reverse complement strand
CTTCACGATGTTCGCCGGGAGTTCGGCTTCCTTCTTAGGGAACTCTTCCTCCGACAGCACCAGAACCACCTTGTAGCGGTACTTGGTATTCTGCTTCAACAAAGAGAACAGAACGAGCTGTACAATCTCGGAAAAGATTCTCCCGCGCCAACTCGTAAGGGATACGATGCACTGATAATTCATGAAGTCTTCCTTTAATTCCAGTTATACTGCCATCCCAGCACGTCATTATCTGTTAGGTAATCGAACCAACTGTGCGCCAGGTCGCTCACTTGGTCAGCGGTCACTGGCTTGTTAACAAATTCATTGACGTCTGAGCCGTAGTTGTGCATTGCCAGCACGAAGTCGTCCATGGGCACCTTCTGGACGTCTTCCAGTGAACCAACTGGTTCCTGTTCGAACTCGTCGAACTGTGCGGTGTCGAATATGGAGTATGCGCGTCTGTCGAGTTCGTCGCGCAGTTCTTCAATGGTTTTGAACAATGCCTTTGGGTTGTCCACTGTCTTGACATGTCCGAGCACGTCGGCGTCAGCGAGGTCGCCGTCTGAACCAGAGCCCTCGTAGACGAACTCGATGGCGTCTGGCGGTATCGGAAGGTCGTACATGTATGATCTGGTGGGCAATGAAGGGTCTATGCGGAAGTGTTTCTTGTCGAGCTTGTCCACGTCCACTCGGACTACATCGTCGTCGTAGGTGGTGTCGTATAGAGCGTCGTCGGTGAACAAGAACACGACTGGGTGCGGTGTCTTGTCCTTGTGGTGATCTTCCCACCAGAGCTGGTAGCTTTCGCCGACTTGCGGTATCAGACCTTCCTTCTTGATCTTGTCGCGGAACGCCGGATTGGAACGGTGGAACAAGTACTTGGGAGCCGTGCGGGACGCCTCGTACAGAGCGATTATGGCTTCGACACATGGGGTTCGCTGCAGCGAGACTAGATAGCTACCGAAATTACTTGGTTTCTGCGTCATACCGGATAGTCTCCCAAGTGGTTGATTAGTTTACTCATTGCTTGCTGTTCTTCCTCGTTATGACCAGTCCATTCGTTTGGTACTGCGCCATGTTCTTTGGTAGTATACTGTGCCGCCCTTGCCAGTGACACGGCTGTTTGCCAGCACTGCTTGCGGCGTTCTGGTGTGTCTTTACCGAGTTCCTTTACTCTATACATGGCTTGATTGTAGTACTTTTTTGCCAAGTCCGTGACACTTGATGATGGAATATCGTGTATCATATCCGATATGTTTTCTTGAACGTTGGCATCGATTTCCCACGGAAATATGTCATGATATTTCGATAGGAACGATCGGTCTGATCTATCTACAGACGGTTCTTTCTCAATCATATATTGGTCGTGATTGAGTGGATCCCCCGATCGGTCTTGGTCGTGGTGTGTTAATTCATGACGTATAACGTTTTTAAACCAATTAGAGCTAAACATGCACTGCAATGTTTTTATTATCTTATCCATCGTTTGCGAGTTGACGGTAATTTGGTTGTTTTTTTCGCATTCTGTGCTAATAAGATCGACGTCGTCATATAAGGACACCAATTCGCCATTTTCGTCTTCCCATACATCGTATTCCATGTTATCTAGGCAATTACGGACATATATGTATACAGCACCTACTCTTGGGTAGTAGGCCGCCATGGCGTATTCGTCTACTGTGGAAAAGTCAACAATGCAAGATAGTCCAGCACAATCTAGACGTAATTTGGAAATACTAACCGATGTGTTTTTCCTTATATCATCGGCCATAGATTTTAGCTCATCTTCTGACAGAGAGAACTTACATGAATGAATAAGCAACGCTCTTCGGATTTTTTTGTCTAATTTTTCGTGAAATTCCCTTTCAATTCCGTAATTTAATGCATTCACGAAGCTGTCAAGTGTTTTGTTCACACGTACGGCACGGTCTGTATGGGTGTTTTCGTACAAATTCTTTATAGCTTCCATCACTGGCGACTGCATTTCGATGATGTCGTAGCCGTCATATCCGAACGTCTTGCTGTCTGCCATGCCCAGCTTCTTGTATAGCGCCCTTGCGGCGTCGTTGTGGTTGTTTACGCTCAGAGCTACTGGCATTCCTTTAGCTTGCGACTTGACGTATTCCATTAGCCTCTGGGCAGTTCCGGTGCGTCTGCATTCCGGTCTCACGAACAGCAAGTACACGTACATGCGACCGTCATATGGGCCATAGATGACTATTCCGTTGCCGTCGGTAACTGCCTTGAACGTTCCGTTGGATACTTGCTCGATGAACTCTTTGTCTTCGTTGACGATTGCTTCACGGTTGGATTCCCAGTCGCCACGCATCGTGTGCTCGGTCTCCGACGCAATAGAGACAAATTCGGAAAGTTCTTCTGGGGTAGGCTTCCTGAGTGTGCCGATTGGCTCATAAAGTGCCTTTACTGCCTCTATCAGAGGACTTGTCGGCAGCGAATATAGATATGTGGCGAAGTTCTTCATACCCGGCAGTTTATCAGTTGACGTGCATCGGCGTAATTGCTATATTTGTCCACAAGATCTAACGTAAGGTAATGCATGGCAAAGCACTTATGGAGTTTTTTCTACTGGGCCAAGACCGGCAAGCGTTCTTGGGGCTACATTTTCGACAAGCGTGACTATCACCATGCGTTGGATCGCTACAAGGAAGAGCAAGCGATGAAGACCGAGCGCAAGGAACTGGAAACCGAAGGCGACGAATGATTAAGAAACTAAAACACTGGTTTCTCAAGCCGGGTAACGAGCTGCTGCGCTCGGTGGTGTGCTTCGTCAGCATGTCGGCGATGGTTGTCGACATGCTGTGGGTGTTCTCGCTTCCGAGCGACGAGTTCACGACCTCGACGTTCCTCGGCGTCACGTCCACGCTCGCCATGCTGTTCATTTCTTGGGCGATCCTTGGCTACATCATCGAGCACGACTCGTAAAGGAGACTGTATGAGAAGCATGGAAAGGTACAAGAGCGACGAAGAACAGCGTAGGGAGTTCTTCGACACACGTACGCCGGAGGATCCGGCCTACTATTCTCCGAGGATACTGGAGTTCTACGATTACCATACTGGGGAGATGCTTACCAAGCGCGGAAAGGAGATCATGAAGCGTCTCCGCGACATGGACTGGAAGGAAGTCCTCCGTGAGTACTTGCGCAACTGGATCAAGGGCATGCAGATGCTCCACGTCGTCTCGACCGACTTCAACACTGGCAACAGTTCCCCGGCCCAGTACGGCTGGTATCCGAACAGCTACATCTCCGTCGCCTTCGACAAGCTCCGCGAAATGGTCATTGAAGGCCATCCGACCTTGAAGGCGACCCCGTGCAGTCTGGAGTCACGCTTCTCTTGGATTACTGTCACTCGCAACCTCGGCTACGGAAAGAAGGTGTCCCGCACGATCAACATGTCGATTGAGTTCGGCATCCCCAGCCACAAGCGCGGCATCAACTACAAGTGCAAGGTGACTACGCACGGCGACAACGGCTTCTACGACGAGTTCGTCCAATACGCCAAGGATCTGCAAGCCGAAATGGAGACCTTCAAGAAAGAACCTCTGCTCAAGACGGACTTGCGTCCCTACGACACTTATCCAGACATCGCGTCCTACAAGGACAAGAGAGACCAGCTCGGCATCATCAGGTGCTTCATTCTCCACGACACTGTCGGCAAGCGTAAGAATTGCAAGTTCCGTCAAGGGTTCATTGACGCCTACAAGGACGCTAGGGACTTCTGCAAGGCGCTTCCAGACATCACCTTCACCGTGTCTCGTGACGCTCTCTACTACAAGGGCAAGAAGTACACCGCAGAAGAATTCGACGGCTTTGTAGGACGCGAGATTCCCGACGAAATCAGGTATGTCGGCCAGATTGTCGAGGATGTCCTCATCTACAAGTACGGACTGCTCGACACCATGTTCGCACAACGTTACAGTAGTGACCTGGAAGGCCACAAGTCGACCGAACTCCGTTACAGCGAGGACACCGAAGTCCGCAAGTTCATCTGGCACTGGCGAGACAAGCTCCGCCAGCCAGTTACCGACGACATCAGGGCCTGGGTGGACAGGTGGATTCCGAAAGAACGTCAAGACTATGTCTATGGGGACTAGGGCGGAATGACCAACGAGTACACTAAAGAAATCGACCGATTCTTCGAGACCTACGGCCCCGACAAGAAGATCATTCTCCTTTTCAACGGTAAGAGTAAGAAGAACTACTTTACATGGGACTATTATTATTTCAAGGGGACGGAAGCCTCCAAGCTGTGGGACGCCATCGATCCAGACGATGCGTCGCTGTCCATCCAGTTCAGTAGCGATAAGGAATCGCTGGACGATATGGTCTACGACCGCATTTCTGGGATATTCGACCTCGACAAAGAGCGAGCCAAGTGTGCAGCCAACGAGTCTCTGTGGCTCTATGTCACCAAGGACTACCAAGTGTATTCGTGCGTCACCAGCACTCCGTCGATCACGAAGTCCGAGAAATTATTGCTAGATTTGTCTTCGTACCCAGACTAATAGAGGTTGCCATGGAAAAGAAAAGATGCTGCGCCACTTGCTTGTTCGGAAGATGGGTCAACGAGACTACATTCTGCTGTGACCGTGCGCCGTCCGACGAAATCAAGCCGAACCAGTGCGGACTGTTCTTGTTCAGCGCCGAACAGGCAAACAAGCTGTCATGCGGTCAATACTACGAGCCGTACGGAAATCCGAAATACAAGGCGATGGACTTCGACATGTGGCTCAAGGCGAACCATCCAGAAATCATGACGCAGTACAATGCGTACACGGAAATGATGGAAGTACGGAAGAACTCGCAGCACAAGTACAGACTGCGGTACGAGTATCCGGACGCACATGGACTTATCGGCGACTACGAACAGACTTTCACAGACAAGGACGAGGCCATTGCAGCCGCCGTCGAGGCCAGTAAGGATACGGTCAACTACAACATCAGTATCCGCCATAGCTGGTGGGACAATCTGTATGAACGCGAAGAAGGCGAGTGGATTGACTGGGAAAAGGAGATCAAGAAATGAGAACCGTTAGAAATTCTGTATTTGAAACAAATTCGTCATCGATGCATGCAATCGTCATCCCCAAAAATCGTTTCTTCAACAAGGAACCAGTCACGGTATGCATGGACGCTGACATGGACTTTAGCGACCGTACGCTCATCGAAAGGAAGCTGCCGGACGAAAAGGCCAGCTACTGTCTCCATCTTATCATGAAGCACTGGTCTGACAAGCTGGTTTGTGGCAAGTGGTCTCACGCAAAGAAGGGCTACTTGAACATTACCGACAAGGAAGTCCAGCAGAACGAGAAGATCATTGCCGCATACCGCAAGTTCATGTCGTGGATGAAGGCATGCTTCAAGAAGCGATGGGCAATCGATCTTAAAGTCAAGAATGTTGCAATCAGCTGTACAAAGCAAGGCGCAACGATTGAGCCGAAGCACTGGGCGACGACCGGATGCTATGGGCATGTCGTGCTGCAGAATATCTTGATGAACTACATGTTCGACACGATTGACAAGATGGTCAACCCGGATGCAGACTTGTCTTTCTTGAAAGATACTGACAGCTGCACGGCTTATTTGTGTTTCTGCGATGTCGCTTCATTTATCCTTGACCCTAATGCGGTCATCATCCAGAACACTGACGAGTGCGATAAAAAGGATTACCGGAAAATGCAGCGCATGGTCATTGACTATGTTAAGAAAAACCATGGAAAGTGCTTCGTCGACTGGCCGTATGGCGGATAAAGGGAGAAGATATGCAAGGAGATCAAAAATGAGCGCAATCGACATTGCAAGAATCAAGGCCGCTGGACATAAGGTCGTGACGGATAAGTACGGATTCCTCATGTCTCCAGAGGACTTCAGCAGAAACCCGGCCAAGTCACCCAAAAGGAAGATAAAGTAATGAAGGTTTACAAGGACAACGAGATTATCAAGGCCGCCAAGTACAGACAGTGCGCGTTAGGCTTCCTGAACCGCATGGAGAAAGAAGGCGACGTGAAGCTCATCCAAGTCACAGTGGACGACAACATCGCCACGTTCCACTACGAGGGCGCGAGGGAAGGCTCGCCGATCTCCTTAGACATTCCGGTAAAGAAGAACAAGCAAGAGCTCGGCATTTCTTGCACCTACGGCGGAAAGACTCGGATGTTCGACTTCAGCAAGTATTTCGACCGAGAATACTTCGACCTATGGCTCAACTCCGTGACGAAGCTCGATTCCGACGAAGCGAAGGCTGGTACGCTGCCGATGCTGGTCGAGGAATGGCTGACCATCCCAGGCAACAAGGAGTTCTACGAGAAGGCGAGAGCCGCCTTTCTTCCCTATGCGTTCACCGACATACACTTGGACGCTGACCGATTCGTCGCTATGCCGCAAGACAAATTGTCCCTCTGCAGTGCCATGTCGAAGGATCATCCGGTGCTTGTGTACAACGCAGACATTAACGACTTCTCGCTGAGCAAGGACATTGACGAAATGCATTATGGCTTCTGCATCACTTCCCGCCGTACCGTAGTCGTCAATTACTGCGTGTATGAACACCATTCTCGCCAGAACGAATTGTTTCAGCGGATGTTCCCTGAGTTCACGAACCGCCTCGATGGCTCCATCAACACCTACTTCTACATCGAGACGGACTTGGAGACCGCCGTCGGCATCGTCAGCTCCTCGTGGAACCGCATGCTCGACGTGTACGGCGAGGAAGCCAAGCGCCACGGCATGCCAGACAGCTGGCGTACTGCCACGAGCTGGACGAAGGACGGCCCCGTCTATCCGAAGGGTTCTGCCGAGGCCAAGCAAGTCGACGGCATTCTCTCGGCACGTAAGGACGAGGTCATCGACCGCCACACCAAGAACATTATCAGTCTGTTCGAGCGCCGTTACAACACGAAGCTTCCGGACTACTTCGAAGGCGCAGAATTTCTCCACGAGACGGAGGACTGGTGCGTCGAGTATCCGCATATCGACCACTACCTCGCGTTCCTCAGCGTTCCGTACAAGTTCCCCAAGGTCAAGGGTTCGAAGGTCACTTGGGCGAAGAAGTCCGTCAAGGTGCGCATCTACTACACCGGGCACAACGACCGCTTGGTGTTAGAATACGTCGTTCCGGCCAAGTTCACCGTCATGTGTGGCACGTACGAATGGTTCCACGAGGCGCAGAAGCACGACGACGAGAAGCAGATGATCATTCAAGGTGGCCGCGCCAGACAGAAGGAAGTGGGCTTCAGCGGCATCAAGCACTTGAAGGAACGGCTGGACGAGATTCAGCAGTTCGCCAAGTACAAGGGATTTATCTAAAAGGATTGAAACATCTATGAGTACTTATGTTATTGCAGATGTAGACTACTGGGCTGGCTTGCCAGTCCCCAAGATCATTTATGCTGGCCAGGATTTCGAGAAGGCCAAGGCGAAGTTCCGCAAGAAGTTCGACGAAATTACTGGCGGAAATATCAAGTGCGTTCCGTACGACTACGCCCAACACCTTAGAAAGGACGCCACGATGGACGAAGTGTTCGAGATCGTCATCAAGCAAGTCAAGGAGACTGGCCGTTTCGACTTGGACACCGAATGGTGCGATGACTACGACGAGCCGTTCTGCATCCGCTTCGAACAGAGAGACGACGACTGATGCCAAGACGTTTCATCTACTGAGGGAATATGTACGATACCAAATGGCATTCTAATTTTAAGGAGTGTGGCCCATTCGACAGTGAATCCGAGTGGGACCCGTCGTGGAAAATACCCATTGAGTTCCGCATGGAAGACGGATCAATCAAGCGGACAACACTGGTATACGATAAGGATGCGAAATGCTTCGACTATACCGAGGAAGATGACGGTTTTTTTATTGATGACGACGTATATGCTATTGCAGCATTCCGATTTACCAAAACGCTTGATGAACTGAAAGGAGATAAATGATATGATTACGAAAGTATGGATTGACGAGACCTACGACGAATGTGTCGGCTGTGGCGCTTGCGAAGCTGGTTGTGACGCGATTTTCCGTGTTCCCCATAAGTGCGAGATTGTCGGCACCGACTACGCCAAGTATGATACCGAAATCCGCGACGCAGCCTATTGTTGTCCGGCTGGCGTCATCCGCTATGCCGAGGACGGTAAAGAGGTTCCGCCGTCTGGCGAGGTAGACCATGCACTGTGCAAGAGGTGCAAGGACGAGATGGATCGCCGCAGTAAAGAGCATAAGGAAGATATTGACCAACAGCGAGCCAAGCTCATTACGGCAGATGAGCTGTACGAGCGCAAGAACGAACCACTATCGTTCGACACTGCGCTGTCGGTTCTCAACCAGTTCTGGCCTATCGAATATGTTTCTGCCGGGCCGAACTTCTGCGACTCCTATGCGCCGACCGAAGACTTGCAAGGGCAGATTGTCAACAACGTAAGCGCACAGTGGAAACGGTCTAGAAACTGCATCGTGTTTGAACGTAAGTGCAACGATCTGTCACACAAGGTTCTGTACATGGATCCGCTTTCTAGCAGGGTCATCGCGTCGCGCTTTATTACTACCAACATGTCCGATATCACCGTCGGACAGTTCATCAAGTTCGTTCAAGAACAGCGCAAACTCGTAAAGTAGGTGAATGGTAATCTATGGAAAACAAATACACACGTTTTATCGACAACATGTTCGACAAGTACGACAAGAAAGAAACGTCGAAGTACATTTACCTTGGGTTTTGCCACAAAGGCGACGAGGACGGCGGCTGTGCCGATTACGACTACATCGGCGAGTGCTGGTACGACGTCGAGCAGCAAGAGCCGAGCTCCTATTCCGAACAGTGCCTCTGGTGGAGAATCGACCCAGATGACACAACTCTGAACGACGCCTACGAGAAGGACTGGGACGAACTTTGTCGCATGCTCAACGACGGATTCCGTGACTTGGTGAAGGCCAACTACATGTCGACCAACGGCGTCTGGTGGCGTCATTACTTTATCGGAAGAGACTACCACGTCTATACTGTAGTTTCTCGCGGTGATATTACCAACGAAATGGACGACAACGGATCCGTAGACCAGCTCAACGAGAAGGACGCCGAACTTGCCGAGGATAGACAAGTCCTTGGAGACATCTTCAAGCATGCGCGTAAGATCGAGCACTTGCTCGAATCCTTGAAGCACCAGCCGTGCATCGACGCTGCGCTCGACCGCCTATCAAAAATCAAATACAACAAAAAGGACTAATTATGGCCAAGAAACCTCTAGCAGAAAACGAACTCTACAAGGCGGCTCCTCTCCTCAAGGTACTGGAAGGCAAGGAGTACCATCCGGAAGACAACGTCCTCAAGCTTATCGAGGAAGTAGCGAAGCTGAAGGAAGCTGTCGTGTACAGCACCAAAGGTTCTCTCAAGTTCGTCGGCGAGATCGACGGAGAAGAACTCGTCATCGACATCAAGATTACCGATCTCCATAAGCGTTGGATTCAGCTCTATATCAAAGCGACTGTCGGTGACCTCGTACAGACCTTTGAAGACGACGACATCGGTCTCTCATGTAGGTTCCCACACTTCATGGATATCGTCAAGGCCATGCCCTATGTCAAGAAAGGCAAGCCGATGCCGGAAGGCGTCAACCTTCCTCTCGAACTGTGGGCGGACAACACCGAAGAAGGCAAGAAGTTCTTCGAGGAAATGAATGAACTGGGCTTCCGCATGAATCGTAACGATCAATACGACCATGACGCCAAGTACTGGTATGACTCTCCGTTCAGTCGTTCATGCGCAAGCTTTGTGCTTCCGTTCCTCGAATACAGCGAGAATATCGACCACTTCATCAACCCTCATCGAGACCAGAAGGTGTGTATCCGTTCCAAGGCCGGAAATCCGGAACCAGTGTTCTATTTCGATGCTGAGTCTCCGTTCGTTGAATACGCAAAGAAGTATAGGATTGACATGCCTACTAAGTTCATTGGAGAATGGGGTTATGACGGGCCGAAGCATCCATTCGGTGTAAGCGGTGCAGACTTCCTTGCAATGGTAAAGAAGATTATCCAGCACAACAACGACCGTATCGACGCTATCGCAAAGGAACACGGCGGACTTACTTGGCGTGGCATCCAGTTCAACGACGGTCTCGACAAGATGGCTAAACCACATGACTTCGACAAGTTGCCAGAAGCAGACAAGACGCGCATCCGTAATCGTTTGTGCGCAGCAAAGGCTAACCGTCTCGAAGAGTATGATACTCATTTCCGCAACAGCCCGTATAAGGTAATCTACGAGTTCTTCAAGGAACGAGGCCGCGTCGCTCCGGCGCACGATTACCAGTACCAAGCTTACGACGTAAAGTTCGACTGCGACATCGAAATCGAAGTACCCAAGAAGGACAGAACACTTACCAAGCGCACTGTCAATATTTCCGGCTACATCGAGGACTGGTACAAGGATGAATTCAACCGTGATCACGGTGCGGAAATCAAGATCATCCTTCCGTTCCACTACGCTACAGACAAGGGAAAGTTCCCGTCTTGGTCTGAAGCCATCAAGGCTGGCAGCAACATCAAGTACGGCGGCTCTTGCAACGTAGGTGCGAACAGATCCGCGTACGAGCTGAAGGAAGGCGACCGCTACGGATACTGGGCAAGTAAGATGACGAAGGAAGATCTGAAGCGGATCGAGAACGTTCTCCTCAACATCGAGAAGGACAACCAGCAGTTCCTCAAGGACTGCCACTTCAAGGACTAAAAGAAAGGCCACCGAGTTTCGGTGGCTTTTTAATTTATTGGGCCGTGTTCCACTTGAACATGTATCTGGCGTAGGTGTCGCCGTTGTTCTTTACCCAGGCTATGCACGATTTCGCGCCGTCACCAGCATACAGAATTTTCGGCTTGCCGTCCTTACCTTGTCCGAGAACTTGGTAGTCCTCGGCCCATTTGTCACGATTGGACTGCTTCTCCGGTAGCGACTCTCTTTTGGCGTCGTTCTTCTTCATAATGAGGAAGCAGCCTTTAGGTTGATGGTAGTCGAATATGACTTGATTCTCGGCATCGCCATGGTGATAGATCTTGTAGCCGGATCCCTTGAACATTATTATTGCCGAGCCGTATCTCGTCACTCGGTATACATGACCTTTCTCAAAATCGTCACGGTCGTTGGTAATGTCGTCCGCGTCGAATGCGAATAGATAGTCTCCGGTATAATTGTGCCTTTGTCCGTTCGCTCCTTCACTGTTATTGTAGGCTAGGTCGCCCATACGGTTTCCACGGTCGAACCCATGAAGCGCAATCTTCACTCCGCTTTGTGGCGACGTCCCATGAAATAGCCATTTGTTCATGACGCGGCTTTTCTTTGGGTCTGGGTTCAGTGACATAGACGCACGGTCTCCGTTAAATTTCGATTGTTCTATTCCATTGCGTATGTGCTGAAGGAACAGATCGATATTAAACCAGTCTATCTGGGTGAGCGTGGTATACCCGGCATCTGTATTATTGGCCGCGTATTCTTTTGCGGCTGCCATCAGTTTGTCCTTGTCCACGATACTGGCCATGCGGTTGCCTATCGCTTTGGCATATCTAGTAATCTTCTCTTCGGATGCCTTTGGATTAAGCTGGCGCATCGCGTCGGCGATTTTGTTCAAATCCTCATCGGTTGGAGCCTCGTTAATATTTGCGCCAGCGGCTAGTATGGATGCAATCACTTTCGGTGATCTGGCAAGACCGACATAATGGTGCTGGGCATCGCCTTCTAATGGTTGTGACGGCTTCTGTATCGTCGCACCGCCGTCAAGTGATTTTAGGTGCTTGCCCAAGGCCATGTCCGACTTCGTGTAGCCTTCGTACAAGGCCATCACGGCTTCGGTAAGCGGTGTGCATGGGCGAGTATGCAAGTATTCGTTAAAGTTCATTACGTCATCCTCAAGTGAATTGTTTTTACCTTCTTGCCGTTGGCTTCGAGCCAAGCTCCGAACAAGAACTCCGAAATGTAACCGCAGATACGTCCTTCGACTGGTATGCCCATCTTCTGCTGCAGACGGAACCAGGTGTACATCGACTTGAACAGGAACTCGCAATACTGGTTGGCGGTCTCTCGCTTGGCGACGAACATGTTGCCAAGTACGTGCTCGTGTCCGTTCAGATAGTTTACGCAGTGGTCTGCGTATCCGCGTCCGTACATGGATGCCAGCAAGGCGATGTAGGAATTGGTCGCCTCGGCCTTGCGGTTCTTGATAAGGTAATCCTTGATGCCAGTGTACGGATAGCCGACCTTCACGCAGAGCACGTCGTACTTCTTCAAGTAGTTTTCGGCCTCGTCACGCTTTATTGGATTCCATCCGTCTACAGTCAGATACCTTCTGTAGTGCTCAAGGCCGACGATGTCGTCCTCGTCGTGCTTCCATAGGTAATACAAGCCAGTCAGCTCGCAGTACCAAGGGTTCAGCCAGTCGATGTTGTCTCCTTCGTGATGTTCGTCCACAAGGAACTTCTTGTGGAATCCGTCAAGCGGTAGGAACTTATTGCGACTTGAACCAACAACGTAAATGCTCATATTAGTTTCCTTTTTGTTCATCCGGCAAGATTTGTCCGTCAATCACCTTCACTCGCTGTCCGTTTAGATACAAGTTGTAAAATCTGTTTGTATATATCTCTGGGTCTTCTGGCACATCGTCAAACCACTGTGGAAGTAGGAACGATTGATAGCCAGGGTAGTACAAATTAAGCTTGCCGTTTTCTCGAACAGCAAACACCTGGTGGTCGACTTCATGCATGTCCTTGTACCACTTTCCCATAACTGGCTTGCGAGTTTCTGTGTTGATGAAGTTGTATCCAAGGTCGTTATACTTAACAAATACACACTTTGCCCCCGTTCCGCCACAACGGTATCCCCAAAGGTCCATGCCGTCAAACCACCGGTCGGCTAGTAACTCGCCGGTTTTGACTATGAATAAATTGTGCTTTCCATTGATCCTAAGCACTATGCCACAGTCCCCATAGAAAAATTGGTCGTCGGCTACTGGAGGACAAATTGCTTTTCCTTGTTTATTGATTAGTGTTACCTTGTCTGAACTATCGTCGTGTACGACGAAGAATTCTCCGATATTGTAGCCACTGTCTGGATCCGCGTTATCGTTGATATAAGTCACCCAGTTAGGTAGAATTAGCTGACCATCCTCACGTAATATATTGACCTTGTCATTGTCATCTATTACTCGGACACAGCTAGACTGTTCGTTGAACGGAGCTCCATTTTTGAACCACTGATCGCTTATATATTTACCATCTTGCGTAATGTAGTTAATATAGGCTTTACCATTAAACTTCTTGACGACGTATAACGGGAACCGTTGTCCATATAAGCAATAAAACTGGTCATTGGATATCAGCTTGCCATTTTGATCCATCAGCATATAGTTGTCTGAACTGACGAGAAGTTCTATTATGCCTGCCGAGTCATCAGTCTTAATGTTACGACGGTTGCATCCACGGAACCACAGCAAATCATTGATATATTTTGTGCTAATTACACACCACGGCTTTGACGCAAGACCATACGGATCTTTTGTGTACGTTCTTATTGCCATGCCAGGTAGATGAGCCAGCGGGTCTACGTATACGCGATACTTTTTAGTAAACTGTTCTCGATACTGCTGATCATTAAATAACTTGGCCAACATATCTTTATTGATGATCTCTTTCAGCACGGCCAAATTTATCTTGCCTTGTGCAAGCAATTCGCTTACAGTATAGCCGGGGCATGCCTTCCATATGGGTAGTCCTAGCGTGTCGGATAGCGTGGTTTGTGTAAACGCCGAATCGCCGCCACCGTTTTCGCCAGTCTCAAGATTTTTACCGTGGTTATACCGATTCGTAGATACTTGTAGCTTGGACTTGCCGTTCTTTTCTATCGGCCCCATATCAAAGCCAATCAATGAATCTCCATAACCCGGCTGTCCTGGTTTCAGCTTTTCAAACCCAGGCTTGTATGCGAGATATAGTCGGTTACCTTCGTTTCTATAATAGTCAAACGTATTCTCTGTTTCAAGGTAGCACCACGCCGTGTGAGGGTCTGAAGTAACCGTATACGGATAGAACTTGTGCGCAGTATTGAAGTCAGTCAGCTCAATAATCTTGTATCCGTTATCAGTAATTCCAGCGTGCGTCTTTTCCCATTCGTCTTGTTCCGCCTCGTTTGCTTCATCGGCAGACTGCGCGAACATGTCCTTTATCTGGTCAAACGTAAGTGGCTCAGACTTTACCTTCATTCCCTTTTGCGGCCCTTGCTGTACGGTGTCGATACGTTCGAGGTTCCTTGTGAAGTCTCCCTTATGTGCTCTGGATATGAACTTTACCAAGTCACGAAGATCGTTGACTTTCTGGGTCTGTTCATCGGTGCTGTCTAAATCCAGTTCTCCATAAGCAATACGAGCAATGCCAGGAAGGAAGTACATGTCGCACCCAAGACGGACAAAGTCCTTGCGAAGCTTGACGAAAACTTCTTCAGACCAATTTTCGCCATAGGTTTCCCTCAATTCGTCTTCTAAGCCAAGCGCGATAAGCGCCTTCTTCATGTACTTGCGTGCGTCGCCTTCGGAAGCCTCGTACAATGCGATGACTGCTTCGATAAGCGGTGTCTTATTTAGAGAGTTGATATAAAGGTCGAAGTTCATACGGGTCTCCTAAATTAGCTTATCCATCACATATGCAATGATTGCAGTAAGGTTCTTGTCGAAGATAGCCTTTGCCTCGTTGCTTACATCGCCGACGGCTTCCTTATAGATGTCGGACTTTAACTGCAGAGTTTCGACTACATGTTCAGCAGAACGTGCCTTAGCACGGTTGTTTGGATTCTCCAGTATCCTAAACACCTGTGCGATTACTTGGCTGAGTCGTGCCTGATATTCACCGACGTCGTCCCAATACTTGGAGAAATTGTCACTTGTCATCGCAGATAGACGATTGTTCGTGAGGCAGGTATTCATCACGTCCAGTGTAGCCTTGTCGCAACAATCTACGACATGTCTCAGCTCATGAGGAAGATTCCACAAGATGGTAGCATAGATACTTTCAATGGTTTCCATATTGTCATACACATAAATGCCGATAAGCGCATCTTCTGGCCATACTTCATTGAAGTCGATATCGGACAGCAATGCTGCGGCATCGGTATATGCCATCGCACCGTTTGTATAGTGGCTGCTGTTCTTTGGTCGTACAAATCGTAGATAAAGTGTGGCCGGAACACCTTTGACAAAGTCTTCGGACAGACCCATATCAGCAAACTTAAATGCTAGCGTTGCGTTGTACTTGGATTCTGGATCATCAAGCTTGCTTTTCATCCAGTCGATGAACTCTTGTCCGTAATCCTTTATCTGGTTCGCAACCCATGTAGCAGCCTTATGGATTTCTCTTGACGTGGTAGCGAATTTGGCCGCAAGGTTGTCGTCAATATTGACGTTGGCCGCTTCAGTCACTGCACGAGGATACGAACGGTATTCATACGATACAGAGCCATCCGGATTCAGCGTCCTCTTGTTCTGCTTGACTGCACGGTTCTCGCATGGTGCGGTCAAGACGGACGGACTGCACTCAACGCCGGACTTGAACTGATCCATTCCGTTGTATACGTGTATCTTGTCCGTATTCGCATTTTTTATATCGTTATAAAGTCTTTCACGGAGTTCTTGGTTTCTCCGATCAAAGTCATTCACATACAAGATAATGTCAATTTTCAGAATGTAGTCAAGCGCATTTGGTATGTATTCAGCATCGGTTATAAGTCGGTCTTCGGTCTGGAAGAAAGGATGCGAGTCGTCAGTGACTTCCTTCATGGTGGAATAGTCAATCATCGGATCACCGTCGGCAATCGTGAAAGCACGACCAGTAGGATATTCCTTTTCCATCGGAGTACCCTTGTACACATGATGGATCCAGTCGAACGGCTTTACCTTAATTGAATGCTGCTTTCTGTCATCTGTGTGGAAGTTTGGCTTGCGGTTGAACTTATCGCCGTCAACCGTCAGTCGGATCTTGCACCACGTATCGCCTATGCCGCCGTCAGCGTAAAGCATAGTAGGATAGCCCTCGTTGAAGTTTCCATGCCGAGTGAACGACATGAAACGCTTTCCGTCTCCGTTATACCTCTGTTCGGTTGCCGATGGCGTAAACTTGTTTGTCTCTAGAATCTGGCAGAACCGGTCTGCTTTTAGGAAATGGTAGAGTATGCGTGACGCAGACTCGTACAAAGCCGATACAGCCTCGGTAAGCGGAGACTTCGGAAGAGAGTTGATGTACTGACTGAATGACTGAGTTTCCATAGCGTATGCAGTTTATCAGTTTACGGTCTGCATACAAGAAAGGCGGCTGTTTAGCCGCCTTAGTTTTAAATATTCGCTGTCTTCATGTTCCACCGTTAACTGAAACCTAGCTAAATCTACCAATAGATAGAACTACGTGGTTTCCTACCTTTCCCGTTGCCGAGTAGGCTGTAACGGCACTTAATCAACCATATCTACGCGATATTCCTAATATGCATCAAGCAATACGGCTGACTTGTCTAGTCCTACTTCCTTACGGAAGAGCCTTAACACGGTCGGCATATCAAACTAGGCATGACTAAATATAGTTCATTCCTTATATCTTTTCAAGAGCAGATTTAAATATATTTAGTTACGTTTTGTTAACATTTATAGTTGCAGTTGGCAACCCAGCGAGCAAGTCTTTGAAGAACGTGATGAATTGAATGATTAGCGCCTTGATCTTTCCTAGCAATGTCGGATCGCTGTTCTTTCCAATAGCATCGTCTATAGTAGCCTGGAAGCTGTCCCACTTATTCAGCAAGGACGTTGCTTCGCCTGGATCAAGCGAATATGTCGGTTTAGACTCTGTGCCGATTGTAGTGCCGGTTCCGTCAGTCGGCATGCCGTCGTAAATGCTTCGACCGCCAGCCAAATAAGACACCAACGTAGCAAGCTTGGATGCCTTTTCTCGTTCTTGAGTAACCTCGGCAACGTCAGCGACCGTCGTCGGAGTAGGCGCAAATTGCTCAGCCGCCGCCACATCATCGGTGTTCGGCGCAGTATACGTGTTGTCCGGAATGTCAATAGGATCGGTAATGTTCATATCGTTCAACTGAGACTGCATATCCTTTTCAGCAAGACGGTTCTGCAGCCGTTTGATACTGCGGCGTGATGTTGCCGCCATTCCGGTGTTGTCTCCAGTATCACCGAAACCATCGTTACCAAGACCGTACTGGTCGCCGCCCTTTCCGGCAGACACTGGCTTGTTAAATCCATATAGACGATTCGTTAGGCTATTTGTCTGTGTCGGATCGATGTCATGTCGAGCGCTGTTATCAATAGCTTGTTCTGGAGAATCCCACTCGTATCCTTGATACAAGTTCTTCTGTCCGCTTGTGCGAACCTTCCTATCGAAGTTGTTTTGGTCTCTGATGGTCTTTCCGAAATAGTTTCCGCCAGTCGTGCGGTCACGATGTGATTCAAGAAGCAGCTCGAATCCCTTGCGAATCGGCTTGGCGGCATCTGGAGCTCCCATCTCTTTGCAAACGCTTTCGATATAGTTATTATATTGTTCGTAAAATGTCATAACATGCCATATATGGTTTGATACTAGTTTATCGATTCTATCGGCGCGGTACAATGAAGGCGGCTGTTAAGCCGCCTCATAAAGTAGTTGATTTAATTAACCGATACCGAGTTCGCCAAGAGCGTCCTCAACATACTTGCGGAAATCGGCGTCGGAACCCATAGTTCCGTTGGCGTCCTGTTCTGCATTCCAGTTGTTGTAGAGTTCGCCAAGATACTGCTTGATATCGTCCACAATGGATGCATCCGTCGGATCCGTGGCCATCATGTCGTTAAGCTGGGACTGGATGTCATTGTTGTAGAATTCGTTTTCCTGGCGCTTCATCATGCGACGACCAGTAGCTGCCAAGCCAGAGTTGCGCGAGTCGAGTTCACCGATACCGTCAGCCTTTAAGTCAAGTCCGTTGCCGAACTTTCCAGAAAGCCCCATGCCCTTCGAGCCACGTTCCATCCAGCCATAGCGGTCGAACGATCGTCCCATCGTCTTGGTCTCGTCTGCAGTGTTCGGACGGCCAAGCCATACCTTCTGGTCATACTTTCCTTGGTCACGGAAGCTGTCACTTTCAGTCAACGCACCAGCTTCGCAGCTTGTCGCGCCCATCCACGGCTGTTCGGACTCGTCGTCCTCGATGCTGACACCGAATGCGGCGATATATGCGCTGTTGTCCGGAGGAATTACGCTGACATCGACGCCCTGTGCAGAAAGGGTGTCAAGAGCCTTCTGATATGCTGCATCGACACCGTTAGTAGAGGCGAATTCTTCGTCGAACACGTCCCATAGCTGCTTGGAAGCGCACGGGTCGTAGTTGCCGTCGGCATATTCGTCGGTTGACATGCTGTTACCGAGCAAGTCATCGTCCACTTCGTACTTGCCAAGCTTTTCCATTGCGAAGTTGGCCTCAAGCATAGCAATAAGACCTTCAGTAATCGGCTTGACTGCGTCTTGAATACCGTACAAATTGCATACGCTTTCGGTGTATGCGTTGAACTGTTCCAAAAGTTTCGGGTTGAGATTCATAGTAAATCCTGATTGAATTTTACAACAGTTTATCATATCTTGCCAGTTTTAAACTGGGTTACTATATTTGTACCATATCTAAATAGGAAAACTATGCATTCCGAAGAACTCATTGAAGGCTGTCGTCAAGAAGTCAATAGCATCGACAAGGAAATCGTACAGAACATCGTGCGCCGAATGGGCGTGGTCAAGCAGATCGCCGAGTACAAGAAGCTCGACGACCTTCCTATTGTTGACGCGGTTCGCGAACACAAAGTAATCGACATGGTTCGGGACTTCACCGATGGCCTCGTGACTGACGATACCAGGGATGCGATGAAGGAGTCCATGAGGCGAATCTTCACGACGATCATCGAGGAATCTCGACGTTGCGAGATTACGCACAAGCTTGGCGAAACGGTCAATACCGCAGTGTATGTGGGCGCACCGAATCCGAACTCCCTTTTCTCTATCGACAGCGGAAGCGTGTTCAAGAAGCTGGACGAACTTATCGACACTACCAAGAAGGGCGACGACTGGGAACGCCAGAGCTATATCGACAAGATGCGTACTGCCGCAGTAAGGCTGCACTCTTCCCTCGCCCAGATCAACGAGATTTTCGAGATCCACAGACGGCTTGACCAAGCTGGCATCAGTATCAATGATGACCAAAAGTTCGGCGTCGTCATCGACCATTCCAAGGAATTTCTCTTGCCAGAAGGCTTGACTACTTGTGTCAAATATCACGTCGTCTACGACGGAAGTGTAAAGTATGTCCTCTGTAGCGACAATGAAGCCACTGTGTCGATGGACGGCAACGGGAAATTCTATGTATTGACAGACGTTATCAAAGACCGTTTTGACCATTATTTCCCCGAAACCGAAAATGTGGCGGTTGAACTGTTCGAAATCGTGCAGACCATTGAAAACTATGGCTTGGACGAACATCATATCAAGAAATCTAACGGCTGCTTGGATTTGGCGCATGACAATACCGTCAAGAACATCGTCGATGCCTTCGACAAGATGACCGACGAAGTGAAAACCTATGCGAAGTGCTTGGTCTCCTATATCGACCGTGTCAATAAAAAGAACATGATTAACGCTTAGATGGAGTCGCAATGATCTCTGACTATTTCTACATGCCAGCTACCAACAAGAAGGTGACCGAGGAAGACCGCATCCAGTTCACTCAAGACCGCATCAAGTCCGTCCGTGAATTTCTGCAGAAGGTCGTGTTCGACCAGCGGTTCTTTCCGGACATGCCAGCTGTCGAGCACAATCCGTTCTTTGACCAGTTCGGTGTCCATAACACGTTGCATGCAAAGTGGACGGCTGCCGTATCCAATACCCATGTGGTAATTAACCATAACTGGTGGCAGAAGAACACAGAAGAATTCTGCACGGAACGCCGTGTCAATATTCCGGACGTCGACTTCTTCTACATCCTCATGCAGATGTGCCGCGAGCGAAACTGTACGGCGACTCCTTTGTCTGGAACAATGTGTCTGTCGCTCAACAAGCCGAACTGGCTTTATGCTATTCCGGAGGACTAATGGGATTGTTCTCGCCTAAATATCCGATCGACGACGATGCGATGCTGGACTTGCTCAACAAGTATCCGTTCTTGAAGTTCCATAACGCATTCAACGGTATCGAAGTATACGGTACTGACGCCGAGAACATCGGGAACAACTACTACAAGTTCTGGGACGGCCACGGCTGGGAAGACTTGTGGAAGAACCGCTATCTCCCTCGTCTCTTCAAACTGTATGATTCCTGGGACGAAAATACCAAGAATAAATTCTGCTTCACCGAAGTCAAGGAAAAGTACGGCGAACTCCGTGTCTATACGTCGGTCATCGTTGGAGCTGACTCGATCAACGAGATTGCATGCGACCTGTCAAGCTGGATATGCGCTGACTGCGGCAAGGAGCCTCGTGAAGACGGCCACAGAGTCATATGGACTACTGGAGGCTGGATCACGAATCTATGCGAGGACTGCGCACGGAAGGCTCTTGCAAAGGGCGTGCGAACTGCATTCGATGACGACTTGGCGTCAATGAAGAACGTAAAGACGAAGCCGTTCGGATATACGCAATATCAGCTCGGCAGTGAAACCAAAGTTGTCTACAAAGAAACTGACGACGGCTGGCTCGAAAGAGACTACGTCGAACAAATTAACCAGTCAACAAGCAATTAATAAGGAGACATACAATGCTTGCAGCTATTTTCGCAGTGACTATGATTGATCTACTGTTTTTGGTGTGCCTCATCGCACTTATTAGCAAGATGGTTAGATCCGAAGCCGATGCCGGCGACAAGTTCTTGATTGCAATAGTCGTTCTTTGTATAACCGGATTCACCGTACCGATAGTGGACGCTATTTCTGAGTATAACGATCCGGTCAAGGTCACCATTACGAACAATGACGAATCCGTCGAAGAGCATACCGCTACGAGAGGACACGTGGACGCATCGTCAAATAACATCAGAATATACGACAATGCTGACCAGAACTGGATCGAGTACAAGTCATACAAGAAAGCGTCTCTTGAATTCTTGGAGAAGTGATATGGTTGACATGTATCTTGACACCTTTATCTATTGGGTAATGGCCCTTACCGGACTCACGCTATTTACGTTTGGTTTGGGCGTATGCCAACCGCCGACACCAAAGCTGCTGTGGAGTAGCCTCGTATTTGCGGTGATGCTCGCGGTCGTCTGTTTCATCGCGCCGAGTGCGGAGAAGATGATTGCCATGGAGTACGACGACATCTTGAAAAACCGGCCGGCATGCGCGGAGGAAGTCGACAAGGGACTGGACAGCGCGTCGATGGAATGCTTGCGCGTATACAAGTCGTACCTTAAAGACTCTATCGATGCGGCTGACACGTACAAACGTCATTTTGAACGGCTGAAAGCAGAAATCAAACGGTAGGTACATCTATGGGACTTACTTGCACATGTCCGATGTGCCGTCATGGCCGAGGCGAGCTTACCGACCGCGAATATGCGTGGTACTTGAAGGGATGCATCGAAATCCTTTCGTCCATACCGAAGAGCGTACATGCGTTCTGTGAACGAGAAGACGCGACTGCGGAAGAAGCACGATTCGAAGACAATTCGTACGACGATCTGTCTGGAAGCATTATTGTATTGAAAAACATGATTGAGAAGATGAAGAAGGCTGGCATAGAGGTAGACCCGGCGTTCCTTCATCCAGAACAGTACACTCTGCCAAAGAATGAGGTGAAAGATGAAAACGAACGAAGGACAGAGGATTGAAACCGAAAGCAACACAATGGTCGACGAGGATCCGATCTATAGGAAGCGCCGACTGAACAACGAGGCGAACCGTCGGTACAGACAGACCGAGAAGGGAAAGCGAACAAACTCGCGGAAGTGCAAGAAGTACTTCCAGTCCCATCGGAAGCAGTGCCAACAGTACGTCGTCAACTACAAGAACGAGTTCCACGAGAAGTACGGAGTCTGGTTCACCGCTTGGAACTACTGGCGCAAGAAGCTGGTAGAGGGCAAGTGCCAAGAATCGGACATCCCGCCGCAGTACGGCAAGATTCTCGCGGACTGGAAACGCAAACAAGGAATAGATAATGCGACTGCTGATTGCATTGCTTCTAGCGCTGGCAATAACTAGCGCGTACGCCGCCGAAGGGAATTGCAAGGAGTTCATCGTATGGAACCCTACGAAGAACGACACGCTGTTCCACTTCAAGCGCAACCCGTCTGACAAGACGACGCAAGACGGCGACTGCTACTACAACTCTGGCTTTACGGCGAAGGTCGTTAAGTGGGATTGTCAAAACATGTATCTGAGGAAAGATGGAACTTATGCGCTGCAGAAGCGCCATGAAGGCTCGATCAGCCTTCATCCGTTCGAGTTCTATTGTCATTCAAGGTGGTGGTAAATATGGTTCCAAAGTATAGTTCATTCCGAATTACGGACGGTATCAAGAGGTTCTACGACTTCTTTAAAACGTTCTCCGAGCATGGATATAATCTTCCCGGTGGTTGGATGATCCGGCTGGATGAATGGGAGGATCCGAACGTATCTGGCAGCAAGATTAAATATGTGTCATTCCGTGGCGAGTACAACTACATCACGTTCGATGTGCATTTCGCGTTCAAGTCGAATTTCAGCGAGGCATTTGTCGGAAACATCTGCCCGACGAATCGGTCGCAGCTTACTCCCGACGAGTACAACCAGTGCTTGGATAACTTCGTTAACGAGGTCATCAACTGGTATGTCAAGAACAACGAATCCAGCGGGTTCAGATACGACTACACTGCACTCTCGTTTCCGCCGATCAAGCCGATCGAAGCGCCCAAGACGCTCGAAGTGTCCAAGGTTCCGGCTGGCCACATGACATTCAGTTTCACCGACGATTCTGGCGTCTGCGTGGACATGTCTGCAGTCATCAAGGCGGATATCCGAGTCTCTGGGCTTGTCGAACACTACGAACCCAAGGATCCAGACGCCATCTTCACTTCGGTCAAGGTGTATTCTAGCGCTGTAATCACGCTGGATATCGGCAAGACGGATGCGTACAAGATCGTGGGCAGCGAAATGTCGCCGATCGAACGTCTGAAGAAACCCAACGACATCAATGGGTTCGAGTTCAACGGTTCGACATATGTCGCCACCAGTGAACGAGTCACTGGTTTATGCTCGGTGAAGGTATTGGCCGACCGAATGGTAATTACGTTAATTTAATTTTACATATTTTCCTTAAATAATCGGCGTATGGTATTGACACATACGCCGATTTGTGCTATATTTTGGGCATGGAAAAGAAGAAACTCACTATGCTTATCTCTAATAAAGTCCTCGGAAAATACATCAACGGCAACCATTCCGTTGTCATCTTCGAGGACGGAACCAAGGTCAAGTCCACCGGACACTGGGAAAAGAATCTCAAGAACGGTGCCAACGTCTGGGTCGAGGACGACCAAGACCACTTCACCTACGACTTCCCAGAAAACTTCGACATCAAGATCACGGACTACTGCGACGGCGGCTGCATCTACTGTCACGAAAACTCCACCATCAAGGGAGCCCACGGCGACATTGTCGGCATGGAACCCGTATTCCGTTCGCTCCACGCTGGAACCGAATGTGCAATCGGCGGAGGAAACGCCCTCGCGCACCCTGACTTGGAATGGATGCTCAAGGTATTGAAGGAACAAGGAGTCATCGCCAACATCACCGTGAACCAGCAGCACCTACAGCGCTACAAGTCCAATCTCTTGAAGTACGTCAAGGAAGAACTCGTCCACGGAATCGGCGTGTCCCTCACGGACTCCACTAACAAGGACGATCTGGCCATCATCAACGAACTGGGCAACAACGTGGTCATCCACGTGATCGCTGGCATCTTCTCCCAAGACGACGTCGAGTTCGTCAAGGGCCACAAGATCCTCGTGCTCGGCTACAAGGACTTGCGCCGTGGCCACAACTTGCTCGAAAAGCAGTCAGAAAAGATCAAGAAGAACATCCAGTGGCTCATTGCTTACTTGCCTCAGCTCAGAAAGAACTGCCGCTGTATTTCCTTCGACTGCCTGGGCTTGGAACAGATCGACCCGAAGACTGTCTTGAACATTTCCGACAAGCAGTTCAACACGCTCTTCCAAGGCAGCGATACAGACGTGAGCGACAAGGACGGCAACATCACTTGCTGCACCATGTACATCGACGTGCCGAACATGAAGGTTGCCCGTATGAGCACTGCCGCGCTCGACAAGCGTTACGACTTCACTGGCAAGGAAACCATCGCCGAGCTTCTGAAGATCACCACGCAAGGATGGTAATATGCGTTTCGTGTTCAAGTTCGAATCGGAACCAGCAAGAAGCCACTTTCAGCGTGGTCTGGAAGACCAGCTTGGGCAATCGATGTTCGTCAAGATCAAGCGGACGAAGGCCAAGGTTCCTACGCTGATCGTGAACACGTCGCGTGACGACAGCATGTTCTGCACGAGTCCGGAAGAAAACACCGCCATCATGTACCACGCTGCAGTGCTGCATGACGGAATAGTATCGATGCACATGACCCATTCAAAGGAGTAATATATATGCAGTATAAAGAACTTATGGAACTTGGAAAAGAAGAAGTAGAACGTCTTTGCAAACTTTACGACCAAGAAGTAATTTGCGTCAGTAGCCATATAAATTATCAAACTGGTGAAACCTATTACGATGAACCTGTTCCCGAAGGTGCAATACCTGTGTGTTCTTTCTCAAATGCGACTCACTTTCTCCGTATGACACCGACGTTTGAAAAGTTGTCGAAAACACAGCTGAATCAACTTGGCTCATACAACAATGACAAATACAGACCGTCATTCTTGGCATACCGTGATTAGGTTTTGGGTGAACACAGCAAACCGAATTAAGGAGAAATCTAAATGAAAACTATACGCCGTGAAGTATTTGAAACCAACTCCAGTTCAGAACATTCCGCCACCGTCGGCGAAGAAATCTACGCACTGCCGAAGGCGCAGTATGACCAGTTTAAGCTCGGAAAGGCTTTCTTCGACACGTCTCTTGAGAAGATCGTGTCCGTCAAGCGCGTCATCAACGCGTTCAAAGAATACAAGCGCTACACGGAATTTGTCGCCAAGAACCAGTGCCGTGTAATCAACACCGACACTTTCTTGATGATTGCGAGCGAAATTTACTACTGGAGTACAGATTACATTATCAAGAAACTCAAGAAGGTCAAGATTGCCCAGTACCATGTTACCAATGAACTTATCGACCTTATTCACAAGTTCTTGAGTGAAAACAGCTATTGCCTCTACGAACTGTTCTACCGTTCACATGACGGCAACGACGACTGCCACTACATTGAAAAGGAATGCAAGGTAAGCCGTAATACTACCATTGTGGCCTTCGGTCACGCATGGGCTAACGGCGACGAATAGGAGACATTATGAATCTTCGTACATTAGAAGCCAATCTTAACAATCTTCTCTGTCCGCAAGACTTTCACGACTTTTGCCCAAACGGACTTATCGTGGATGCAACTGGGGACAATCCAGAAATCTCGATGGTAGTTACTGGCGTCAGCTTGCGTGAAGACCTTATCGACGCCGCCATCGAACGTGGCGCCAACGTCATCTTAGTGCATCACGCAAACGGATTCTGGAACTCCGACAAGAACAAGTGCATTGACGGCTCTCAGCACGGTCGCTATGTCCGTAAGCTGATCCAGAGCGGTATCTCATTGTTTGGTTACCACTTGCCACTTGATGCCCATGAAGAGTACGGCAACAACATCAGCGTGTTCAACGCCCTCGGTCTGGAAAAAACTAACTGGGAACTTTGTAACAGGCCGTTTGATCCTCGACTCAATGGAACAAATATGCGTCGAAATGTTGCCGACCGTTTCATGTATGACAACATCGGATATGGCGGCCCTGGCGTAATCACTAAGGAATTGCTGGACAAGGTATTCCCCAAGGGCTACCAGTCCTTCAACTTCGAGTCCGGCAAGAAATACAATGTCGCCGTCTGCACCGGAAGCGCCGCTTCTGAGTTCGATGAAGTCATCAAGCACGGCTACAACATGCTCGTGACTGGCGAAATCCGCGAGTCCACGCCGATCCTCGCCAAGGAATACGGCATCGCCGTCATCGCAGCTGGCCATCACCGTTCCGAAGTGTTCGGTGTGCGAAACATCGCCAAGCTGATCGAAAGTATGGGCGTCGAAGCCGAGTTCGTCGACATTGACAACCCCATCTAATTTTGCTATATTGAGGGCATTATGAAGACTATCCGAAACTCAGTTTTTGAAACCAATTCAAGCTCCTCGCACTGCGTGGCGTTGATGTCCGACGCGGAATACATCGATTTCAAGAAGAATGACAGCTTGTTCAACTTCTTCACCTCTGAGCCAGCTACTTGGGAAGATTTCTATCGCCAGTTCAAGTGTGACTGCAATGACGAAGGCGTTAACGAAAATGAAATTCCGACGCTTCTTGAGTTTAAGGCTGGCGTTGCCGAGTTTGAAGACTACAACGAAGATCCGTTCGAATCATCTGAAGCAAACAATGCTCTGTGGAAGACCATGCGCTATGGCGGCATTACAAGCAATGACGGCATAGGTGAAATTTCACACACCGAACGTGAGCTCGGCGGTCAAAAGGTTCATGCAGTTTCTTGGTACGTTCCGGAGTAGTCTATGCGTACCGTCCGTCTATCCGTATTCGAGACCAATTCCTCGTCCACGCACTGCGTCACCTTCTTGTCCAAGACGGAACTCGACGAGTTCCGTGACCGTTCCTTGGTGTACGACACCTATGAGGACAAACTCGTTCCGACGTTGGAAATGTATCCTCGCTACATGGAAATGATCAACGAGTCTGTCCGTAATGGCGAGGCTCCAGAAGAAGACGTACGTGCGCTTACTCCTACCGAAGAGGTATTCGTCACTTGGATCCACAGCTGGGAAAACGTGCTGAAGGGCGTTAGTATCATGGAAGCCGACGAGGCTGCCGTAAGCTGCATCCGTCGTAACCTCCGCTATCTGCTTGACGAGGAGGAATTCCTTGTGTACGGATTCTGCGAAGACCAAACCAAACAGAAGGGCGACGAAGACTTGTTCGCTCTTTCACTCTATAGGGACAACAGCTAATGCGTACTATCAGACAACATGTATTTGAAACGAACTCCAGTTCAGAACACTGCGTATCCGTCAGCAATGAACTTCGTACCGCTGACGAGTTTCCGAAGTTGACAGACGATGGCGTTCTTGAAATCGAGGCTCGAATCAAGTGGGAATGCGGCCAGCCTGGTACAAACACTGACAGTGTCCGTGATATCCTCGACTACTTCTGCATGCTTGCGTACAACCTTTATCAATGGGATGCACGAGAAGAAACGGTCAAGAAGCTTCATAAAGAAGCGTTTAATGATGTTCTTGAAGCCGCCCAGCGTGCATACGAAAATGTAGGTCTGGAACCGCCCAAGGCTATCTTCTACTATTACACCGACGTCGACGGAAACAAGTACCGCTATGACGGACAGTTCGACGGTATCGACAAGATCTGGGCACCGGATGGTTCTGGTATCATCGAATGCATTACCGGTGACACATGGAATGAATACGAGGAAACTGCGTTTGAACAGTATGCAAAGGATCATCCAGACAGATTTGCCAAGTGCATCCGTACAAAGTATCCGTTCGGCATCAACCACAACCTTACCTTTGGGTCATTTAATGACGTATCCTTTGAGGAAGGCTATTGCAGCGAAGAAACATATGGATTTGACGACTTGCTTCAAAAGCGTTTCACATTGGAATTTTATAGGACGTAACCATGAAGACTATTAGAAATAACGTATTCGAGACAAACTCATCTTCTTGCCACAGTATCACGTTCAGCACTGGCTATCCGGATGATCAGAAGGATTATCAGCTGCTCGTTACTGGTGACGGTGATTTCGGCTGGGGATACGATAAGCTGGAGACTCCCGCAGAAAAGATGAACTATGCTACTGTTGCATACGCATGCATCTGCGCTAGCGAAGACGAGTGCGAACAAGTGCTGTCCGAAATCAAACGTGTGTTCGCCACGCATGGCGTAAACGTCAACTTTAGCGAAAACGACGTAGGTGAACAGCAAGCAATCTGGTTTGAAGTTGACGAATGGGACAAAAGCGGCATCGCTACAGCCCACACAAGCGGATATATCGACCATCAGAGCCAGCCACATGAATCTGACAACTGCGAACGCCTCGCCAAGATGTTCCGTGACGATCCAGACGAACTCTATTCATTCGTCTTTGGTGATGCCTACATCATTATAGACAACGACAACGGTTAATTATGGCTGTACTTAATACCATGTTTGGCTTCCTGATTGTTTTGTTCATGGGATTGACCATTTGGCTTGGGTCTAGCGTGGATGATCTGCGAGCTTGCATCCTCGACCAGAAATGCACTGAGCAGTATCGAAGCGACAATGCTCGAAAGCATCATTGCGACGAACCTAGTCATAAACCGTCGCCTCACCCAGTCCACATTAACGGCGTTCCACACATCATTTTCTACTAAGGAATCATTATGACCGACGTTTCCACACACGGTTTCTACAGATTTGCTGCGGCTTGCCCAAAGATGAAAGTCGCCGACACCAGCTACAACACAGACCAGATAATCGAATGCATCCGCAAGGCGCACCACGAGCAAACTACCGTGATCGTGTTTCCGGAACTGTGCATCACTGGTTACACTTGCAATGACTTGTTCCATCAAGAACAGCTCCTCAAGAAGGCCGAGGAAGCGCTCGCACGCATCAAAGAATTTACCTTGAAAGAATGCCAGAAGATCATCGTTGCCGTCGGCGCACCCGTACGCATCGAAGGCCGCCTCTACAACTGCGCGGTGTTCATCGAAGACGGCGCTATCATAGCAGTGACTCCGAAGGTCTACCTTCCGAACCAGCGCGAGTTCTACGAGAAGCGCTACTTTAGCAGTGGCCGTGAACTCCTCCGTGGCATTCCGAAGGTGTGCAAGCTTTGCGGCTGGGCTAAAGTCCCGGTCACAAACCTTATCAAGACCGACGAAGACCTCGTCATCGGCTGTGAACTCTGCGAAGACCTCTGGGTTCCGAATCCGCCAAGCGGATACCTCGCGCTCAATGGAGCTCAAGTCATCGTGAACTTGTCCGCAAGCGACGCACTCGTAGGCAAGGCCGACTACCGTCGCAGCCTTGTCCTCAACCAGTCCGCACGTTGCATGGCTGGCTACGTGTACGCCTCCGCTGGTGTCCACGAATCCACGACCGACATGGTTTGCAGCGGCCACTTGATCATCGCCGAAAACGGCAGCAAGCTCGCCGAAGAAAACAGCTTCTCTCGCGAGAACGAAATCATCTACGCCGATATCGACGTGAAGCGCCTCACTATGCAGCGCATCTCCGAAGGCGACTTCCAAGACTTCATTGCTACACCGTATGACATCCGTGCGGCCAGAGCGCCGTTCATCATGACGGCTGACGAACTCAAGTACCGTTACGTTTCCAAGACTCCGTTCGTGCCGAGCTCTGACGACCGCCGTACGGAAGTATGCACCGAGATTTTCAACATCCAGTGTGCTGCACTGGCGAAACGTCTGGAAGCATCCAATACTAAGCGTGCGGTTATCGGTTTGTCTGGCGGTCTCGACTCAACGCTTGCCTTGCTGGTAATCTATGAAACATTCAAGCTGCTGAACCGTCCGGTTAGCGACATCCTCGCTATCACGATGCCCGGTTTCGGAACTACCAAGCGCACCAAGGGCAATGCTGAAAAGATGGCCGAATGTCTCGGCGTGGAACTCCGTGCCATCGACATTACGGACGCTTGCTTCCAGCACTTTAAGGACATCGGACACGATCCTAACATCGCCGACGTGACCTACGAAAACGTGCAAGCTCGTGAACGTACGCAGATCTTGATGGACGTGGCCAACAAGGAACACGGCATCGTCATCGGCACCGGCGACTTGTCCGAAATCGCACTCGGCTGGTGTACCTACAATGCCGACCACATGTCCATGTATTCCGTCAACTGCGACATCCCCAAGACGCTTGTCCGCTACTTGGTTAGATGGTATGCCTTTTACATATGCGACATAGACGAATTGTCCTACGTTCTTGTGGATATTCTGGCTACCCCAGTGTCCCCAGAGCTTCTTCCGACCGACAAGGACGGAAACATCACGCAGAAGACCGAATCCATCCTCGGCGACTACATCCTTCACGACTTCTATCTGTACCACTTCGTCAAGTACGGTGCGACGCCGGAAAAGATCCTCTACCTCGCCAAGTATGCGTTCAAGGACGACTTCAGCGAAGACGAACTGAAGACGACACTCAAGTTGTTCCTCCGCCGCTTCTTCACGCAGCAGTTCAAGCGCAGCTGCGTGCCTGACGGCCCGAAGGTTGGTACTCTGTCCCTTTCTCCACGTGCCGACTGGCGAATGCCCAGCGACGCAAGTTTCAATACTTGGCTTTCCGGAATATCCAATGAAGACGTTTAGATTCAATGCATTTGAGACAAACTCGTCATCATCCCACGCAATTGCCATTGTATCTGGCAAGAAGTGGGACGAGTTCGAACAAGGAAACGGACTGTACAGCTTCGACTGGGGATACTTGCTCACCAGTGACGAACTTTATGAACGGTTCCTTGAAGGCGACCAGGATGGCGATTACTACAGCGAAACGTATAGGGACTATCTTGAAAAGAAGCACGCAGAAAAGCTTACTCTATGGGAGTTTTCCTATGTCGTGCAGAATAAGGATATAGCAGATAACTGTCATAGAGAAAGCTCATACCAGTTGCCCAATTGGATAAAAGAAGAAATCGTATCCACGTTCGGCAGCGAAAGCCGCCTCAATCGTGAAGTGTTCAAAATTATTGGAGACTGGTTCTCGGATTTTGGCATGATGACGTATAAGCAGTTCGATGCGGATGACAGCATGTATGCTTGCTCGGACACCATCGAAGGCGTAAGAGTTGTAGCTTATGGCTATTACACTGATTGCTAAGGAGACTTACCATGAAAACCATCAGACTTAACACTTTTGAAACAAACTCTTCTTCGACTCACGTCATCTGCATAGTTGACCAGGAAACCTATAACGACTTCACAGAAGGCAAATACGTCTTCGATGTGTGGCACGAAAAACTTATGACGCCGGAAGAACTTTTTGCCAAGTTCTCTGACACCGATGACTACAAGAACTGGTGCAAGGAAAATAACAAGGAACCGATGACCTTGGAATGTTTCAAGGACATACTTGTAATCCTCAACGCCGATGACTTTAACCGCAAGTCCGATGAATCCGACTTCGTTTCCGACTGGATCCACGACAACGCGTACCAACTCTTTGAAGGTCTAGGATACGGCGAATACGAAACCTTTTCGGAATGTAAGAACATCAAGGGCGTAGATGTAGTTGCGTTCGGCTACCACGGATATAACTAAGGAGACTTTATGAAAACCGTAAGAATTGGTACGTTTGAGACAAACTCTTCCTCTACACATACAATGTGCATGTGTACGGAAGAGGACTACCAGAAGTTCCTCGGCATGGAAAAGTTTTTGCACTATGAAACTCTTCATACACTTGATGAACTGTACGACGCATTCATCAAGATTTACGGCAAGCAAGATCCCAACAGTTATGAACGTGAATTCTTAGAGAAAGGATTGCTTGGGAAGCTGCCGTCGCTTGAAACATTCAAGAAAGCGCTCTTCTATGAAGACAACTTCAACTATGTAGACTATGACTCTGACCGAGGAGAGTACGATACTGACGAGGATTGGATCATTGCCAACATCCAGTCGTACTTTTACGAGCAAGAGATCGGCAACTGCCATAACTTCAACATGCGTGGCGGAATGTGGTATGAACGCTTTAAGGACTCGTTCAACGGCGTTGTTGCTTTCGGCTACTATGGACACGACTAATGCTCACTATACGTTCTAATACTTTCGAGACGAACTCCTCTTCGGCACACTGCTATGTGGTCGCCAACAACGAGGCGTTCTCTCGTTTTGTCAACGGAGAGCTGTTCGCCGACGGATTCGGCGGAAAGTTCCCATACGATGCCACGCTCATTGACGAAGATGCAGTGTACTTGAGGTACGACAAGTATTTCATCGACTATCTGGTTCCGATGCGGAAAAACGAGCCGAAACTGAGCAAGGAAACAGTACTCTGGTTCCTCCGCCACCCAAAGGAAATTTCTCCGTTCGAACAAGGTGACATCAACGGAGAATACGTTGTGGATGAAATGCCCCAGGCGATCAAGGACGAATGCACATCCAACTACTGGGGAGTAGCAAGCCTCATCTGCTGGATGGAACTGGAAGAGTCTCCGCTGTCGTATGCCGCACTTGTCGAAAAAACAAGTAATTTTACGAGCGTCGAAGACGACTACAGAAGCCAGCCGCCGACAGAAAAGGACGGCACGACCACTTGCAAAGCCGTCTGGTACGACTAAGGATATAACATGATTAACGATACTATTATTGATTCTACCGAAGCTACAGAAGAACACAGAAGAGAAGTTGCAAGGAACATGCAAGACTTTTGCAACAAGCTCTCGTTCCGTGCAGCGGCACATGACCTATCCAAGCTCAATCCTCCAGAGAAGGAAGGTTTCGACCGTGCGACATTGCGCCTCAAGGACATGACCTACGGCTCGGAAGAATACAAGCAGTCCTTGGCAGAGCTGTCCGAAACGCTTGAGCACCATTACGCAAACAACGACCACCATCCACAGCACTTCGCCAACGGCGTTGCCGGAATGACGCTGTACGCGTTGGTAGAAATGTACGTCGACTGGAAGGCCGCCGGAAAGCGCAACAAGGACGGCAACATCATCAATTCCGTCAAGATCAACAAGGACAAGTTCGCTCTGGACGACCAGCTCTACTCTATCCTCATGAATACCGCCGTTGCCGATACCCACGAGGAACAGAAGAAATTCTTCTCAAAAAAGCTTGACGAGAGCGACTTTAAATAGTATATTGTACTCATGCTATTGAACATCCTACTTTATTCACCTAAGAACCTGGACGACTTGTCCTTCCACCACGGCCCGTCCGTGGCCGATGACGAGTATCCTGTCAAAGAAATAAAGTCGAATGAGGTTGACAATGAATGTACTCCTAGCGATACCGGCACGACACCAGAATAAATACTTGGCGGAAATGCGGGACGCTATCAACGCAATGTCGGTAAAGCCGTACCATGTTCTCTACATGGCGGACAGACCGACATCCAAGGAACGTGTGGAAGCTCTCTCGATACTGGACGGGGATCCGCTTATCGAGTACTTCCCAATCATTTCCAAGCCACAATACGTAGGACGCCCAAAGATGACCTACGGCGTGGAATGGTTCTTGACCGGGCATGTACGTAATTGCGCCGCCGATTACATTTCGATGCACCCAGAGATAGATGCCGTGGTATTCATCGATGGCGACTGCATGCCCGAAAAGGACTTGATCAAGTCACACATGGAATCGCTGGAAGGCGATACGCCTAAAGTTACCGTAGGACAGCGTAAGGAATCTATCCACAACTGGCATGACCAGCGCACAAAGCCCGGTAGCAACTGCAAGATATTCAATGAACTTCCCACAGAAGTGCTTAATGAAGTCATGTTCGTCGACTCTGGCGTGGTGTGGACGTGCAACTTCGGTATGAACGTCGCTGCGCTCAATGAACTGCGGATGCTCAACAAGACTTTGTACGGAAGAGACGAGGCGTTCTCAAGCGACTTCCTCGGTACATGGGGCGGCGAGGACGGCTTCATCGGTCTGGAATGCTATTACTACGGTATTCCGGTCATAGCGCTTGGCAAAGGCGATAACGGAATCCGCCACAAGTATCACGATAGGCCGCACGATAAGTACGACCACGTTGCATTCATCAACTTCCTTGAAGAAAAGCGTGAACGACTTATCTATCTTCTTAACTTGTACAACATGAACAACAGAAACTGCCTCTTTATTAAAAGGGAGCAGCTTATCGAATTCGGCTATGAATTCGACCAGCATAGAGACTGGGGCATGTTATTATAAACTAATTATATGTTTTTCGATCTCAACAAACTAGGCGGCTGGCTCGGCAACCGACTTGGCAAGCGTGCCGTAGAACTCACCGATGACGACCTTCAGCAGATGACTAAAGATCAGCTGATATCGTCCATCAAGGAACTCCAGGCGCTCGCACAGAAGCAAGAGTACCAGCTGAAGAAAAAGTCAGAACAGATATTTAATTTATTCACAAGAATAAATATCTAGTGTAAATATACTTTTACGTAATTATACCACACACCGACTAGCCAAGGCTGGTCGGTTTTGCTATATTTGCGGACATGGAAAATGTATCAATGAATTACGTTAAGTCCGGATCGACCTACACGCCGATCGGCAGCCTCCGAGAAGTTACGAACGTTCTCGAACCCCATGTCTATCAGATCGTCATGCCGCCCATGTCTGGCCCCAAGCTCGAAATTGTCGACAACATCGATCTCTCCATTCCCAAGAAGGTCTACGGCAAGGTTCCGTCCCAAGTGGAAAAGTGCTTCGCCGCATACGACCGCCGTCCGCGCAACACTGGCGTACTCCTGTCTGGTGAACGCGGCATGGGCAAGACCTTGTTCATCCGTATCGCTATGAACGAAGCGCTCAAGCGCGACATTCCGGTGATCGTCCTCAGCCGTACGAAGGCGCTCGAAGCCTATGTCGGACTCATCAACAGCATCACGCAGCCCGTGCTCGTGGTGATGGACGAGTTCGAAAAGAACTTCGACACGGACGACAAGAGCGAAGACCAAGGCACGTTCCTTTCTATGCTCGACGGCCTTGGATCAAGCCAGAAGCGTATGTTCATCGCGTCTGTCAACTACCGTCACAAGATTTCCCAGTTCATGATCAACCGTCCTGGCCGCTTCTACTACCACTTCGAGTTCAAGCCGCTGTCCGACGTTGAAATGATCGAGTACTTGACCAACGAGACCAAGGGAGTCGACCAGAAGTCCATCAAGTACGCCGTGCAGATCATGCAGAACTACCCGATCAACTACGACGGCCTTTCCGCCATCGCAGCTGAACTCAACGCTGGTATCGACATCAACGAGACCTTGCGTGACTTGAACCTCGACCGTATCGGCGTGTCTGCTCTGCAGTGCAACTTGAACATCAACGGATACGAATACTCTGGTACGCTCAGCATGAGCATCGACTCTCTCCAGACAAGAGAAACCGTCGGCATCGATATGCGCAGCGTGAAGTACATCGGATCGACGTCCAAGATCAAGCCGTCCACCAAGGGCTTCATTGGAAACGAAATCTCTGTATATCTCTCCGCAATCAAGATGACGATGGACGAGACTGGCATCGTGCGCTTGAACGTGGATGAAAGTCTTGATTACATCTACTTGGACGAAAGCATTCCGCATCCGACCAAGAAGGACGAAACGATCTGCTACCTTCACATGAAGGACATCAAGAGCGTGTCAGAAATCAGCATCCGTCCGAAGCCGATCAAGTCGGCACCGATGTACCTCACTGTATAAGGAGAGACTATGTCGAAGTGGCTTTATCGACTTGAAGCGGTTGACGAAAACAACGGCCTCTGGTACAACTCGAAGAACGAGTATGTCTGGGGCTGCAAGGACTGTAAGGGCGAGGCGAAGGACTTGCCGATGGGGTACGACCCTCGTTACCACATCGACGGCAAGAATTGGTTCTCCTCTTGTTCGAACGTGGAAGACCTTCTCCACTGGTACTCCAAGGAAGACGCCATATTCCTCCTCGAACACGGATTCGTGTTTACGAAGTATCTGGCTAAGGACTACCACGAGTTCGAGCTGGAAACTGTTTTCCTGAAGGAGACTGCCGAAGCCCGTGAAGTCATCGACTTCCTCTCGCTGTTTCCTTGACATGCGTCGATAAATAAACTAATTTGCAACTCAGAAGGAACAACTATGTCCAGTCGAGTTGCATTTTTTGTTTTGGCCGCTATTTTGATCGGCTTCTTTGGATTCAGCGCTTACGCACTGTTCACCTACGACGATCCGGAATGCTTGCTCGGCATACCTGGGTGCGTCTTGCTAGGCGCTGTCCTGTGCGACTGGCTCGAAGACAAGTTGAACAACCTATGAGGCGGCAATGAAGTTTACCCTTAAAGCGTACAGAGACCTCGGTAGGTGCAGCATGGGCACCTTACTAGACGAGTTCGATACCGAGAAGGACAAGGTCATCGAGTGCGGAAAGGAAGTCCCTATCCGTTCAGTCGAGGACTTGTTCCCCTACCTATGGCAGTCTCCCGGAATCGCATGCCATTCCGATGGCAAGCACGTATCCGAGTTCTGGTGCAAGGGAACCCACTGGCACCACGACTTCGACGACTGCATCCCCAAATACGAGAAGGAGATCAAGCGGCTTGAGAAGAAGGTCGAAAAGGCTACAGACCCAAAGAAGAAGGAACATTACCAGAACGAGCTGTCATTCTGCAAGGAACACGTCGGCCATCTCAAGGCCATGCTCGAACGGATGGATAACGAAATGGAGCAGCTGAAAAAGAAGCTGATCAAGGAGAACTCGTGACCCAGTTCCTAGTTACGATTTACCGCAAGGTTTTTACAGACAAGCTGTCCCTAGTCAACTTTCCGTTGACCCATGCAATGTGCGACAAGAACGACTACGAGAACCTTGACGGCAGCGACGTGCTCGTTATGCTTCAAGTGCGCTACGGAAAGCTCATGTCCGTCGCCATCTACCAAGAGGACGCGGAGGATTCTATCAGGGTGTTCTCGTTCGAGGTCACTTCGGACTGCCACCTTCTCGACTTCGGCACCAACGCCATGAACGAACTCAAGAAGGGTTATAAGTTCATATCCTTGAACAGCTTGCCGGAAAGCAAGATATTCTACGAGAAGCAAGGGTTCGAGCCTAACGGAGAGAACTCCTACATCTGGAGACGCCATGATACGAGACCTTACTTTCTTTAACACCGTCGAGGACTTGGAACAGCTCACCGGGCTGTCCAGAAAAGAGCTGTGGGAACACGGCGCTAACCTCGACGACTGGGATTATGGCTTCTGTTGTTCGCAACAGCTCCACAAGGAAGTAACCGAGGAGAAGGAGAAGTACGAGATCGATCCTTGGGACGAGCCAGCCGAAGACGGCAAGTATTACAAGACATACAACACGTACGACTACGACGATCCCACATACCAGCTGATGCAGAGCGCCGAGAACTACTGCGTCGGATGGAACCACTTCACCGTAGACGGAAAACACTACTACACGGTACACCACTCATGACCGCACACGAACTAGCAAAACAACTGTTGGAACAGCCGGACATTGAAGTCCGCTGTCTAGGAAACACCGAGGAATTCGGCGTAGAGGAAGTAGGCGACTGGAACGGAGAGTTCGTCTACATGGCAATCCACCATTGCGAGGTCGACTGATGTTTACTAAGCATTTAGTTACTAAAGAACTTGTCGGAAAGGCTCACGAGCTTTTCGCCATTATCTTCCCTGAAGAACACCTGTATGACGAGGACGGCGGCGTATTGAAAAGCTGCTTCAGCGAGTCGTGTTCTGATACCCACGACCCCAATGACCTATGGCATTACTATCTGTGGAGCTACAGCACTCCAGAGAACCCCATGGGTTCCTTTATCGGCATGTCCGGAATTTATACTGAAGCCATCGACCCGGAAAGCGCTTGGCTGGGCTGGCTTGGCGTATTGCCGGAATACCGTAGGGAAAGGTTCGCCACACGCATGCTCAACGCATTTGCCGAGGAATGTAGACAGCGTGGGTTCAAGTACGCTCGTATCTATACAAACGAAGGTAACATACCGGCACGTGAGTGCTACAAGTTCAACGGCTATATGGAAGAGAAGTATAACGGCCATACTCCAGACTATGTTCTGACCGGAGGCCCGATCTACATCTATTCGAGATCGCTTTATCCACAGTATGAATGTCCACCGTGGAACGATAGAAAATTAGATTTTTAGTTAAATGCCAGTTGACAAGACTGGCATTTTTTGCTATATTCAAGTGCATGAATAAGTTGTACATCCTCATGCACCGAGAAATGCAGTTCTGTGGGGAGGGCGACCCAGACCACTGGAACGAAACCGTCATCGCCCAGTCCACTGACAAGTCCTTCATCGACAAGATCGTCAAGGACAACAACTTCGCCCTCGGCGACATCAATGACATCTGGGACTTCAACCACAAGTACTTCGTCAAGGAAATGGACATTCCGTTCGTCAACGAGTACGCATTCAACCTTTATCACCTCAAGAAGCCGCAATAATGGACATTGTATTTGCTTTCAAGTTACGCCTTGTCGCTGGCATTATCGTATTCGCGCTGGGCATAATCTACTGCGTGTGGATGTCCAAGCGAGTTCAGTTCGGCGGTGAGGTAGTGCTGTTTTTGGCGGTCATTATGTGCATTCCGCTTGGCTTGTTCATTCACGACTTGTACTCGCTGTACGACATGGATGTCGCGGCGAAATACGTCATGGAGCACAAGCCGGACTGCTATGACTCGTCCGACAAGTGCATGAGCAAGCGGCTCGAATGGTATAGGGATTCCGTCACGTACATCGTGCCGAACGAAGCTTACAAGAAGTTCCACACGGATTCCCTCAAACACGAATTACTCAAATACGAAGGCAAGAAATGAATTACCTAGACAAGCGCACCATCGAAAAGTTTGAGATGATCAAGCCGTGGGCGGTACGCAACCAGCCGTGCCAGCCGAGCCGCTATAAGCAACTGGTCGATGCCGCCGTCAAAGCGAAGCGCAGCAAGACGCACCGCCATCTCGATACGGACTATTCCGAAGAAGAGCGGAAGCTCATGGATATCTTCTATCTCATGATCTTAGATGAAGCGTCGTTCAGCGACGAGCCGACCCCGTCACGTGGATACTTTAAAACGGCTGACGATTTTGCCGTTGATGCATTCTATTGCGAAGGATACTTGCGGTTCAGACTGTCCGTCGGCTGCGGATCCTACATGACGTGCGAATACGTCCGTACGGTTCCAAAGAAGCTGGCAGTGTATTCCTACGACCACCTTCATGAACTAATCGACATCAAGTACCACATCTTCAAGAAGCATGTGGATGTAATCGAGAAGAAAACCAAGGAGGCGCAAGCTCGCAAAGACGAGCTGCAGAAGACACTTACCGCAGTCGATACGGCGAACGCGCTGATGTCCATCTTCGGCCTTCACCTGGACGAAGCTTCCGAACAGAAGGTTGCCGAATGGCGAAATGAACTCAACCAAGTAAAGAAGGTATAAAATGAACGTAGTATTTGTACTTACCATGCTAATGTTTAATGGCGGAATCAACACCGACTTGACATTCCCCACGCTTCAGCAGTGCGAGACCGTCGCCGAACAAGCGAAAAAGAACGGCGTCTACCGAGCATTCTGCGTTGAACAGCAAGTGAAGAAGAAAAAACTGAACTGCAAGATCGAGAACCGCACTGACTACTGGAACCCACATAACGGATCGACAAACGTACATGCGCTGGACAGCTATCCGTATCCGGTAGGCATCAACTGCGTAGAGGAATAGTATGGAAGAAAAACAGAAATCATTTGACCAGATGACCGAGCACGAGCTGCTGCAAGTCGCTGAATGGCATGCCCAGGCCATGCAGAACAGCGGCATCATCAGTGAGGACACTTTGGCGGAACGCCGTCGGCTTGCCCAAAAAGACGCCGACGAGTACGGCGAACGTTGGAGCAGCCGCCGAGGCGAACTCGATCTTTACAAGAAATTACAGTACCTACTTAGCTTCGCAAAACGGATGGCCATACTTCGTAAGATGCACCTCGTCCGCTTGTTTAATTCGCCGGACTGGTACACCAAGGTTAAAGTCCGACTGACCGACGAATTCACCCTAGCGCCAGCCGACAAGATGTATGACGACTTCGAGGCCGTCCGAAAGGAATGCGCCGGACGTATTAGTCGATTGGTATTCCGCACTTCACCATTTCGTACCCTCTTATAACATGAAAAACAAACCAGCAAGCAAACACCACAATAGACGCCGCAACAAGCGCATCTTCATCACACTAGCATCCATCATCCTCGTGGCACTCGTATGCCTCGTGTGCTTCTTCGCCAGAGAAGCGTCAACGAAGTTCGACGCCATAGAGAACCACTTGGCGCAGAACCAGACCTACACAGACTCGATGGTGTCTCGTCTGGACAGTCTGAGTAGCCATGTGTCGGCTCTCCATGAAATCACAGAGACCAACCGTTCTCGATCCAAGCAGATCGCCATCGGCACGGACATAATTACGAAGGCTCGTCGCCGCATAAACCGCAAGCATGCGGAACACTTGGCTAATATCCTATACGACGCTACAGAGGACAACGAGACGATCGACTACGCATTCTTGCTTGCCGTCATCGAGTCTGAATCAAAGTTCAACAAGGACATCGTATCTCCAGCTGGCGCAGTAGGTCTTGGGCAGCTCATGCCACGCACTGCAGAATCCCTTGCAAAGAAATCTGGGATGACCTACGACGTGTCCATGCTTACCGACCCTGGCTACAACGTGCGCCTATCCGTACAGTACTTGATGAAGCTCTTCAAGATGTTCCAGAACAAGACTCTGGTTGCAGCAGCATACAACGGAGGTCCCGGAGGAGCAAGGAAGTACAAACGCTGGATCGAAGGCGATGCCGAGCGTTCCTCTGTACACAAGGAAACACTTTCCTATGTAGACAAGGTCATGACCAGATACAATTCATATCGGGCGATGCTGCAATGATGGTGACAAAGGAATAGGAATTTGCTATATTTTACGCTGATATGAATGAGGTTTGATATGGCCACTAAAGATAACTGGGCTGCCGTCAAGGAAGCCATCGAAGCGTGTGACAACGAAAACGAACTGCGCGAACTCCGCCAGTGTGCCGACAGCCGTCTGCAGACGGTCAAGCACGACCATGCCGTAAGCAAGCGAGAAGACTATGTAGCCAAGTACAAGGGCAAGTACATCCTCATATACGGCAAACACTACACCCGTATCAGCTCGTTCGATAACTTCCACAAGACGACGATCGTTCTGGTGGAAGACGTCAAGTCCGTAAGCTACGACTTCATGTATGTGTCCGGAAAGCGTCTTGAAATCGATTACAGCTGCAATCCGTACGACGCTCGTCTGACCGACATTAACGAAGACAATACTGGCAACGTCAAGATTACCAATTCGGAAGAAGAAGACTACCGCATCGACTTCAACGAAATCAGCGCGATCATCGACTCCGCGAAGGTCGAAGAAATCAAGAAGAAGACCTTGGAGAACGTGGGCAAGCTGCTGGAAGGCTGGGGCGCATGATATTCTACTTTATTAGACATGCACCCACGGCGGCTAACTTCACTGGATCCATGGTAAACGGCTACGACAATGCCGATATCGTCTCCACGGAGAAGCCAGCGGACTGGGAAGAACGTATCGGCAAGTTCGTGCCAAGGTATCCCGGCATGCCTATCTTCTGCTCTCCGGCAAAGCGTTGTCGGCAGACCGCACAGATGCTGTTCGGCGACGTGGAGATCATTGAAAACGACTTGTTCCGTGAATTCGACTGCGCCGGACTGGGTAGCCGAAAGTTCTGGGAAATCGACGAAGCGGAATTCAATGCATGCGTTAACGTTACCAATACCGACATGATCAACCGTGCGATGGAAATCCTGCACGGCTTCGGTAGGCAGCTGGAACGGGACTACGGAATGTCCCACTGCGTAATCGTTTCCCACGGCATGCTGATCCGTTACCTTTACCATTTCATGACTGGAAACGTGGACATATCTCCGTTCGACGTTATTCGTTCAAAAGGGTTCAAGTTTGCTAACTTGGACTTGCTGAAGCTCGTCGACGAACCCGGCTACAAGTGTGTCCGTGACTATCACTACAATCCACCTATGGAGCATGTAACTACCTAAAATGTAGTTATAAAATATATAAACTTAACAATGAATTGAAGTTAGTAGGATTTCTTCGATTCGATGAAAGAGTTTAGATGCCTCGGAGATGCTAAATCCTACAATAAGTGTCTTCGAGGCATTTCCTATTATATGATAACGACCGCCCAGAAAATAATGCTTATCGTAGATAAGAAGACCGCAAGCATATTGAACCGTGCATGTGGTTGTGCTCGCTACGCATACAACTGGGCAAGAGACACATGGTTTGCTAAGAAGAAAGCTGGTCAATCATCGGTAACGTGTGAAGAACTGTGCAAAGAATTCAACGCACAGAAGACTGACTGGATGTATGAGAGCCCGAAGGGCTCGATGGTTCGCGCTATCAAGAACTTCGTTCTCGCTAAGAAGCGTCATTATGAGAATCCCGAACTGTTCGGGTTTCCTAAGCGAAAGAAATACAAGTCAAAACATTCATTTTATATAGAGAACGACAAGGCGAAACTGCTTGATGAATCCCACATCAAGCTGCCGAAGATACCTATGCCAGTTAGACTGGCTGAACCAGTAAAGCAAGAGTGCGTGCATGGAAAAATCAATAATTTCGTAGTATCTAAGGGAAGTAATGATTGTTGGTATGTGTCCATTTCGTATACGTATGATGACACCTATGTAGAATATGGCACCACTGAAAATTGTCTTGTTGGCATCGACATGGGTGTCAAGACGCTGATGCAACTGTCGACTGGGGAACACGTAGCTAACGATAAAATTCTCCGTCAGCATGCAAAGCGACTGAAGCGATATCAGAGGATGATGGCCAGCCGGAAATACAACTCAGTCCACTACAAGGACATCAAGAAGACTTTTGATAAGAAGAATACCTATATCAAGAACTTCAGAAAGGACTTGATACACAAGGCGACGACAGAAATTGTCAAGCACAACATGGTTGTCGCCATAGAGGACTTAAATGTAAAGGGGATGCTGTCCAACCACAAGTTGGCATCGGCTATTTCGGACTGCGGGTTCGGCATGATCCGTCGGTTCCTTGAATACAAAAGTGCCAAGTACGGAACGTTGCTTTTGAAAGTCGGAAGGTTCTTCCCGTCCAGCAAGAAATGTTCCGGCTGTGGACATGTGAAAGAAAAACTTTCATTGTCAGAACGAGAGTTCATCTGCGAGGAATGCGGACTGGCTATCGATAGGGATACCAATGCCGCAATCAACATCCTTGCAGAAGCCTTGTTCATCGAATTAAATAACCGTTTCAATACCGACATTGCCCGTCGGAAATTCACGCCAGCGGACTTGGTAGCTCTGGCCTCATCCCTTTCGGGATCTGGTGAAACTACCGAGGTCGATGCTCATTGCTTACTTACCAGAGATGGTAGGGCGGCTATGGTGGACGATTTCTTAAATCGTCTATGGAACCAAGTTGCTAACGCAACCATAAATTGCTATATTTAAGACATAGACAATTTCACCTATACTTTTATATATTTTTATGAGGCAGTCAACTATATGGCAAACCAGACTGAACGAGATAATCAGCAAGTAGGTATGCATACTACTTCTATGCGGTGGCGCGTATGCTTTCTCAAGCAAAAGGGATGGTCTTGTGGTGCGGAATTGGAAGACACTGAGTCATTCACTTCTCGCAACGCCGCCGTCAAGTTCGCTAACGACTTGGGACGTGCTGATTTCCGAGCAAAGTATTTTGGCGACTCGAATACGATCGCCGTGAACATCCATATCGTCGAAGTCGGCGAGTACGCAAAAGAAGTCCCTTGGGACGAATGGTGCGAACTGAGCAAGAGCATTGACGAAACCATCAAGGAACTCAACGAACGCAAAAATACCGAGTACCAAGTCTGGTATACCCACACCAAGGGCGGGGAAACTAAGGACGTGTACTTGTCATTCAACAATTTTGTAGATGCGCAGAAAGAAGCCAACCGTATTCGTAATCAGAACCGATGCTATGCGTTGGCATTGGCCATGTGCGGCGAACTGAAAACCGATGTCCGCATACAAGTCGTCGGGCCATCTTCTTATATAATGGAACCATCGATGTGGATTGTCGATGAACCGTTTGTCGTTCCGGAAGAATACAAGAAAGTAGGCATGACCTTTTTTGTCGAGCACTCTCGCGTACCGAAGCCTACGAATTTCCATGACGAAGCTAGTCCCATGTTCGTAACGGACAAGTTCACCACGTTCGAACAAGCGCGTAATTTCGCCATGCATCTGCTCAACGGCGACGGCCCGGCTTATGTGGTTGAAACTGGAAAGACGCACTGGTTCTTCAACATCAACATCTATGCTGTCGAAAACGATCGCCGTACACTCGTTCCGCAAGACCAGTGGTGCGATGATGTCGATGCGAAAGAAAAGAACTTTTCCGGAATCCTTGAGTATTGCTCCGAGGTCGCTGGCATCAAGGGCGAACGCGATCTTCTCCGCGACGAACTGAAGCGGGCCAAGGACGAAATCAAGGTTTTGAAATCGGCTATCCATAAATTTGCCGACGAAATTGTATCTAAACTTGGTGACGATTCCGACAAGGACTAATTATGGAAATAATGATTAACGGACAGCTTGTAACATGTACGCCAAAGGAGTATGTCGAACTCCAACAGCTGGGCGTTCTGCCTTCGCCGCCGCCTTCTAACGGCACGGATCTGACTCCATGGAATACTCCAAAGCAAGGGTTTCCGTGGAACGAACCGAAGCTACCAGACGATATTAAGCCGCTGCCAGAAGGCGATACCTTGCCGAAACCGCATAACTGGAACGACGACTTTCACGTAGTTCCACTATATGGATGTGTCGTAGACCAGCGTACGATCAAGCTAGAACCATCTACTCCAATCGTCCCAGACAAGATGCCGCAAGTCGAAATCGGCGGTAACGGAACCATCCACATCAGCGTATCCGACACATCCACAAACAGTGCGTCAACAGATCATACTACAGACGACTTGTCAAAACGGTATGTTCTCAAGGAAACGAGCGGAAAAGGCTATTGGTCATCCAAGACAACCGAATACTTTACACAAAATCTAAATGAAGCTTGGAAGTTTAACAAGGCATCTGACGCCATGGTGATAATGGATTACCTGCAGACCAACCATTATGGCACCTTTACTGTTGAACCCTATCAAGGAGATATATAATGGCTGTAAAAGCTGTAGACCCATCCATGAAGCCAGAACTTGACGAGTTTGGACATCCGATCCACTTTGTCGCAAAGACGTTCGCCGGACTGCACATCGGCGACTTTACAGAGAACTGGGCGCACTACTGGAAGACTGAAAACGGTACGTGGGACTTGGAAATCTACAAGACGAAGTACGAAGACGGACATGTCCGTGAGTGGCCATGCAAGCACATTACGGACAAGGACGTACTCGATGCCGCCATAAAGGTAGCCGAAGACTTGTTCGCTAATTCGCATCCGCTTGACGAAGAAGACCAGCGTATTCTGGAAGAACATATTGGAGAACTAGCGTTCAATGATGACACTGACCAGACTAGGACAAATTAAAAAAGGAACTAACATGAATCAACCGAAAGCTTTCCGTAAGAAACCAGTTTCCATCATGGCCATCATCTGGACTGGAGACAACTTTGATGCCGTCAAGGCGTTCGCTGGCGACCATGCCCACTTGAAGGACGGCCAGCTCATCATCGGTACCCTTGAAGACGGCGACGGCGAAGTGAAGGCCGAACACGTCGCTACCGTCGGCGACTACGTTATCCGTGGCGTGGAAGGTGAATTCTACTTCTGCAAGCCGCACATCTTCCTCAAGACCTACGAAGAGGACGTGTAATGATTCCTATCGATCTTCGTGAGCAGATAGAGGACTTGCGTTCTCGTCGCA